>Ga0247730_1000317_pt1 | contig 39911 bp, 70 predicted proteins | sample UWRJL073202C2_FD_180959 | JGI IMG/M metagenome (GOLD analysis project Ga0247730, IMG submission 180959) | Plant litter microbial communities from Arlington Agricultural Research Station in Wisconsin, United States - UWRJ-L073-202C-2 | ecosystem: Environmental > Terrestrial > Plant litter >... | reverse complement strand
TTCTCTTTAACTTCTTTATTCCAAAACCTTACCCTACCTAACCGATCCAATTCAAGCGTATTCGTTTCGCCCAATGCGCGTTTGATAATGTCGACTGTAGTCTGGTTCAATGAAGCCGCTATGCTTGTCATGTACTCAATAGCCGCTTGCCTTAGCTTACCGCTCCAAACATCACGCAAAAAATCAATCACGTTAGCTTTATTAGCATTTTCATCTTGTTTACGCTGATTGTAGTACTCTAACCTAGCCATTCTCAGGCCAATCATCTGAAAGGCTTTAGGATATACCTGCTGCCATACACGCGTATCGATTAGCGTCTCTACCGGAACATTCTCAGTACCATGTATTTCAACCCAATTTATAACACCTGCTATAGACTTGTTTAATGCTTTACGAAATAACGGCAATAACTGTTTCTCCGCGTTCTTGTGGAAGCGCGCAAATGCGAGTTGGCTTTGTTTGAGGTTAGGCAGTGGCATTTGTTTACGATGATAGCACGGTATCATAATCCCATTCATTGCAAAGATATATAATAGCCTCGCATAATATTTTAGGCATGCCTGAAAATCCATCCGAAGGTAAAACTATCAATCCGCCTCTAGTGATCTCTGTACCGTACAATTTCAATATTGACATTGCTTCCGGTTCACTCATTTCCATTCCCATATTATTTATAAATCTTATTTTCCATACCTCAAATATCGTTTTTATCATCATTACTCTGTGTAACAATGCCGTTGCATTCCATGTACGATTCAAACTCACTAAAATCATACATCGCTAAGAACGCATCTTCAATACCCCGATTGTAAGCGTTCATAAAACCGGACATGTCGAAGGATAGCTCCATTACAACTCCTCTAAATTATCATTCGGATTGCCTGCACCTGCAAATTCATCATTAACGATATCCTCCAGCTTCATCAGTCCTGTTGCGACTAATACCACTTGACCTAAGCCATCCGGCAATTCGTCATACCCAAATATCGCACGCCTTTCATCTTCCATAAGTGACGGCATACCGTACACGTTCTTCATGATTTCCAGGTCAGGGGCAAGTTCGGTGTACTCGGTCAGATCATGTGCTGCAATGATCTTGTCATTCGGGTAAAATATAGCTGCTTTTTGTGTTAGCTTTTGATCGAATTTGCGTAGCTCTGAGACTATTAAATTCGTGACTAACGCTTTATACCCCGCTTTAACGTTATTCTCTGTAGAAGCCTCTGTGATAGGCGCAAGAGCAACAGGTATGCCGCATATAGCGAATATTGATTTCCAGTTGTTAGTTTCGGCACTGATTAACTCCATTTCGGCCATTGAATCCCCGAAATTTTGTGCTGAAATAAATCCATTAGTGTAGTACATTTTGCGGTTATTGTGCGCACCTACTAATTCCCGTTGCATAGTCTCCCTCAATGCTTCCATCTGTTCAGCAGTCATCTTCTCTACAACTTCACCATCTTTATCTACACCAATATCTGAACTAAATAAAGTGCCTCTACCGCCATTAATAAATACAGCGCCTTGAGCAACGTTATTTGAATTATTAAGACTAATATCCATTGCGGCAACTGTATCAACACCTAGTCCTTCTAAAGATCCAGGCGTATTGTTCCAGTGTTTAAGATGAAGTATTTGTTCAGGAGGTATGCGTAATTGAAGTCCGATTCTAGTGGTGTATACATATTCCTTAACTGGCGTTTCGTAGTTGTTAGATTCAACGACCTCAACACTACAAGACGGCAAACAATGGATATGAACAACACTTTTATTTCTCGTCCCTTCGCCTAAAGTTTCAAACCACAAGTAACCATTGCCAAATCCGTACCAATGCCAGAAATCTTCCATTAGTTCTATGCCGGACTGATAGCCGTTAGGGTTATCGAATAATCTATTTAAATCATGTTCTTCAAGTTCAGTTAAAGCTAATGCCTTTAATGCCGACCGCTTTTCATTTGTAATAGCCTTACTATAGTATCTGTCAAACTTTACTTTGCTACCTGTTTTCTTTTGGCTGAATGTAATTGGCGCTTCTGTCAGCTTACGAACTAATATATTTTGAGCAGCATAGAAAATCTTATTGTTATAAGCTGTGTTGCCGTTTAACGACCATCTGAATGTTTTGCCTAATGACATAGGCACTCCAGGCGCGTAATTAGGGTATGATTTAACCAATGCTTTATATGCAGGTTCTATTATCGCCAGCCCGACAGACTTAAAATATTGCTTTGCGCTCATAATTCAGTAACAAATATGTTACGAATATAGCAATTTATACTTTCATTATGGTTCGTTCTTTTTTAGGTGCCTTGATTATAGGCCAGGCATAGTACCTAATCGGATCAATATAGTGGTTCCATAAATCCACAGGAACACCAGCCCGCTTATCATGCCAGACATAATTGGCCATTTCTCTAGTAATCGGTATGCTGTCTTGATCTGGTGAAATAACAATCTCATATTCCAACATTGCAGATATACCAGCAGTAACAGACCCAGGAGGTTTAAAGGCGGGTTTCATATTTAAGCCTCGATCTTTTAGCTCTTTCAATAATCGAGGTTCTGAACTATCCCCTATAATTTCATTATTCAGTCCTGCATGGCGTAAGTTTTCAAGATACACATCTTCAGTAGACATTCCTGCTTTACCGAAATAACCTTTAACATAAATTCGTTTTCGCTTTTTATCTACCGCAACTTTAACAAGTGTTGTGGGGTCTGTAGAAAACCCGTAATCCTGAGCAAACCCAAAAGGTAAAGATTCATCAAAATCACCTATTGACCAATTGTCAAACACAACACCCTCAGCATTAGCAAGCCATCCACCTTTAACGATGTGCCGGTAATACAGTGCGTTCTTGATTATTTTCTTATCTAAAAACTCACGCTTATCCTTTGGCGTTGCCTCGTATGTCTCGTAAGCTATACGTTTTTCTTCAAAGTCCAGGAATATGCTATCCGGTATGAATTGCCTACTAATATCCAAATAGGTGGTATGGATATACAGCACGTTCTTAACAATACCGTTAAATCCTTCCTGAACGCCTCTATCTTCAAAGAACTCTTCGTATATCCAGTGTGTTTTTACTGTAGGGTTGAGTATGAGTATGTTCAGATTTCGCACATCTAATGCCCTGATTGATTTCCGGATTTTATCCCACTGGTCAAAAGATGGCATCTCCTCTGCTTCTTCCAGGATGAATACCGAGAACCCTTTTAATGACTTTAAGTTTGCAGTTTGATTGCCAGAACTGGTTTTAATTCCTTTGAAAACGATCTTACTGGCATTATAGTTACCTATAATCCTATCTTTAGTAATCGTAAAGTCATCATGAGCGCCAAGAATGTCCACTTTTTCAGAGAACTCTGGAATAATACTGTCTGCTGCAGAAACGAGCGTGTATCTGGTATATAACACCCTATGCACGAAATCTTTAGCCGCTACACATGACCATGTGCCTATTGCAAATGACTTTTGGCTATACCTGCCTCCAGTAACCACAACCGTATCAACCTTAGCTAACTCATCGGTATCTAAACAAGAAAGCCACTTAAAAAGTGGCGCGTATTTCTTGGATAATATCAGTTCGTCCATTTACTCGAATTTGATAGTCGTTTTAGGGGTCATTGTGCCGTCTTTGGAGCTATGATCTATGTACTGTTGTGCTTTACCATACGCTCTATCTAACAGGATTTCAGCAGCCTTTACATTACCACCCTTAGCTTGTTTAACAAGACTCATTAATATCGCATGTGCTTCACTATCCTTATCTTCCTCACTACCAAGTATATCCTGTAACAAATCATCTATTTTAGGTAGCTTTTTAGGTCTACCAGCTGGGTTACCTGACACGCCTTTAGGAAATGGTTTTAAGTTTTCATCATTCATAACAGTCTCGTTGTTTATTCACTGTTTTTAATCTCAAATATACGACTATTTTTTAAACCTATCACTAAAGTAACTTCCTTCTTTTTCAAAATAAAATAATCTTGACTTAGCCCAGGTAATTTCAATATACAAATTTAACTCTTGCCTCTCATACTGACTGGCCAAATGAGGCTTCATCTTTTCGTGTCTGCGGTTCATGATTGCTGGTTTGATTGTTCACGATACCATTTATACATGCTCATTGCTCCGTGTAACACACTGAATTTATCAAAACGATGTGAACTTAAAATTTGAGATGTTTTAGATAACCTTATCGCTTCAATTTCCGCATCCTCCTCCGAAATCACCTTTGCGGGGGTTGCTTTGAATTGATATTCGAATAGTTCTGTTGCAAGGTTATCGTAGTAATGCATATTATCGCTTTTGCAAATACTCTTTAAGTGCTCCCAACTTTCAAAATCATGCCTTATGGCAATATATTCTTCTATCTCTTGCAAAGTCTTCACTCCCTTACCGGGACTTGAAAAGTTTGATTTTTTACCTAAATCAAAACCATCAATAAAGGCGCATCTTATGGCCTCAAATGTGCCGTGCTCTTCAGTCCATTCATATTTATCAAATTCGGATATGGCACTTTCAGGTGTGGAATCTGTCTTCTTTATTTGCCTGTAATAATCCCCCCTTAAACGATCACATACTTCATATTCTTCAATAGTCACAACCTCTCCCTTTTCGATCATTGACTGAAGGAATGATACCAAGAGGTGTTCATAACCTTCACGTAATTCAGTATCATCTATTGATGTACCCCAACTGACTGTTTTGCAAAACTCCTTTGCTGCTTGCTGTATTTGTTTATTATCCATTTTAATGCCTTTTAAATCAATTAAAATTATTTACCTAACCATTTACCCCAATCTGTTGAGAAGTTGTGTTAAATCGCCTTATTCGCACGTAAAATGAAATATCCTATGCCTATCAAGAATACACCTAAACATATCAGTAACCATTTTACCGGAATGATAGGTTTTTGTCCGTTCGTGCCGAGGTTCATGTTAGTAATCTTCTTTATAGTTAGAAACACCATCAAGATATCTCTTTTCTTGTTCATAAATTTCCTTCCAATACTTTTCTTCGGTTGTATTGTTTCCCCAAATAAATAACCTAAAACCAATACCGGCCATGAACTGCTTTAATCTTTTAATTATTCCTAATTTTCTCATACCACAAACTTACTTATTCCTTTTCTTTTCCGTTGTAACAATGTTGATACTTTGCGCTTCTGCCATATTGTAAACGGATAGCCTAGTGACCGTCATTCGCTTACCCGTGGTCACGTTTCGAAACTCATCTTTGCACTCCATCGGTTTACTGCCTTTGTTTTCTGTACCTACTAGCGTCCAAGTGCCGTTTGCTCCAGTGAAGGTGTTGGTTAGGTATTCTCCGTTCGCTTTTATGATGTTATTTGGCATCTTTATTAATTTCTAAACAACAATACCATTTATCACCATGCGGACATTCAATCGCATTAAGGCAAGTTGAATGTGGTTTTTCGTTTTTTTCTTTACATTTACATTTCATGACTGAAGTCTTTTAATTGCTTTATCTAATATTTCTGGTTTTCCAAACTTACCTACATACCATTTTACAAAAGGGGCAAACTCTTTAGCAATGACATAAATACCTCCTGCAGCAGTAATATGATCTTCATACTTAACCTGGGCTTCACTTTGTCTGTCTCTACGTATCTTTACTTCAACCTTCAATGATAGTCCGTTTACAGTTGCGCTAATATCTCCCGTTCCTTTAGTTCCTGTGCCGGTCTGCCATTCCACAGACCCTATTTTATGCTTATGCCCTAATACGTTCTCAACTATCTTTGTTTTATCTACCATACGCCCCATGTTGTTTATACGTTCAGCTTGCATACCTGTTAAGTTTATGAAAGTAATAATAGCCTTGGTAAGCCCGTTAGCCGTCTTGTCTGTAAACTTAGTTCCAACAATATAGTTGGCGGGTATAGAAGGAGCATCAAGTTCCCGTTTTATCTTATCCATTTCAGATAAGCATTGTAATGCAGTTATTTTCTTTCCCATTAGAATAGTGTTTTTTTAGGTTTATCACTAAATACATCATTCCAATAAGAGATTCCTTCTGGAGTTTCCCCCCAAATAAATCCTTGCAATATAGCCGATCTAAACGATCCTACTTGATCTAGGCAGTTGGCGTATGGAAATTTGAAAATATTCCACTCTGCCTGACTTTTTATAGGTTGGTCAGCCTCTGATATCCATTGTTGTATTGTCTTCATTTTTGTAATTTTATGTGTAAACCAAAGTGTAAACCAAAGTGTAAACCAAAGTGTAAACCAATATTTCAATAAAAAGTGCATTTAAACACATTTAAACATTGATTTTTTTTAAAAGTGTAAACCGGTTTACACTATTTTTTTTATAATTATATTTTTTGAAATTATTTTTTTTATTTTTTTTAGTGTCAACCTGTAAACCGGTTTACACTTTTTATTGTAACTACTAATATATCAATTAGTTACATCATTTAAAAGTGTAAACCTAGGTTTACATTGGTTTACACTTTTTTCATGTATTTATAAATCATGTTTCTGGAAACACCCAAAAGTTCCGCAGCCTCAGATTTATTCAAATTCGGGTTGATTTTATACATTTCAATGAATTTTTCTTCATTGTTTTTAGCATCGTTAGCCTTGATATATTTCTTCATTAAATTTACTTCTAAACTATTAATTTTGATTTTCCTGGCCATAGCAATGAAATATTTTGAAAGTCGCTCTGCGCCTAAAATAGACTCATAACTAATAGTATTAAAATCTGACAAAGAACCGCTTTTGTTGAATGATTGTAAAGTGTTTATCAATAAAGCAAAACGAGGGATGTAGGACTTCTGTTTAGGAAGCATAGACTTCATATATTCATTTTCCATATCACTATTCTGCATCGCTGTTATGTCGTTAAACATACGCTTCCATTCTTTTTTTGCATCAGGACTAAATTTTGCAATTATAGGCTCTATCTCATTGTCAATATTATAATTAACAATATGTCTTTTTATATTGTCATAAAAAGCAACTATATAATCACTATACCAGGTAATAGTAGCATAATCTAATGATTCTTCGTTATAATCATCAACAATAAGATCTGGTAAGCACAATAGCATACGATCAATAAAACCATTATCTTTATTTTCTTCGGTGTAAAACTGATCCATAATTCTCGGCTGTATGCCGCCTAAAACAGGGATCAATGGAGACTCAACAAATGATGACTTTGCTGTCTTTCGATTTAAGAAAACAGATTTACCCGACCATGAAGATAGCCAAAACTCTAAATCAGACCCTGTGCGGTACTTATTCATATCTTTAAACCATCCGGCTAACTCGTCTTTAAAAACCCCTACAGCATTCTTATTTTCCTCGTGCAGATCAACTAAAGCCTCTAATGTAATGTCCATAGCAATAAATTGAGTTTTTACTGGCTTTTTTATTTCCTCGGTATCATTTCTCTCCTTTTTGTCTAATGCCATATAGGTATCATATTTTTCCCTACTTTTAATGTAATTTTTAACCTCCCGGTTGTTAACTCTCATTATCGGGTTGACAATATTGTGTATAGACGGAGTCTTACCTATACCGGCTTTACCCAAAACACTTATCCAGGCTGTGCCAGGTTCTTCCCACCCAGGCTTTACTTCAACTCTTACAGAGTTTCCGACGATTACAGAGATTAACCATAGCATACTACATCCCATATAATCCATTGAACTATCTAGTGTTTCATGGCATTTAACCATATAGTTTTGAACTTCCAAGGGGAATATATCAATTGGGAAAACTAAATCTTCTTTTTTAACTGGAGCAGGTAATTCTATTGCCTCTATTTTTTTAACAACTCTAGAACCAAAACCTTTTTGATATAAGTCTTTAGCTGCTTTTGAAAAATCACCACCATGGTGTTTAATTGTGTAAGCAGTAAAAGGACTTATTAGCTTTTCATGCGGGAATATCGTGCCTGTACTGAATAAATACATGCACCCGCTATCCTTGAAGATATACCCGCTATGCGCCGATGTAGCGCCCTCTCGTTTTATAACGTATTTATTGGATAAACGCTTGATGACTTTAAAATCACTTCCAACCACATCAAGCATAGTCGTTTTACTATTGTAATCATCCCAAACATGTACATCAACACCTTCAGATTCTTTTTTAATCTTATCAGGTATTAATTCATCTTTTTCTTCAACATAATTAAAGTACTTACTACAATCAAATAAACAAGCTCTTTCGGCGACGGATATCTCCTGTACTTCGTAATATGATTTTTTAGATATCTGATTGTCATAAATAAAAACGTATCCTCCAATCCCTCTAGTTTCTATGACGGCCTCTTTTTGTCCTTTGAGAACAGCTATCTTTTCATTGCCACCAACAACATTGCATCTATAAATAATATGATACCCGTTATTAACGGTTTTATATATTACAAACTTATTGTCAAAATCATCAATATTGTCTTTTAAAAAGCCTATATATTCATTCCAGAAATCCTGTTGTTCTTTAAGAGATTTAAAGACTTTAAGATCTACATCTATAACCTCTATGTTGTCATAACCTGTAATTAAGCCTATACCATTTGTAGGAACGATCTCGTTACCATCTTTTTTAAAGATGCCTCCAGTATAGTTATAATGCTTTTCGAAGGCATCTTTTGTATATGGTTTTGTCTGCTTGTCTTTCCATGCGAAATTTGGAACTTTATTCTCTCCAACGCATACTAATGAGAAACCGCTATCTAATAGCTTTTTACATTTTCCTAAGTCGGTCTTCATTATTTAAGAAATTCTATAGCAGCCTGAGCAACTTTCTTTGAAAATACACCAGAATTAATAGCCCATTGCAGATATTGAACTTCTTCTTTTGAGGTCATCGATTCTAATTCCCTACCGGCATATTTACCAAAATGAATAGTTATAGGTTTATTAGTAGACAGGTTCTTTATAAAGTTTCCGCATTTGCATGTAGCTTTATAATGAATGTTCTTTGTAACAATGTATTGATCTTCTTTGCCACACCTGCATTTTAATATAGCGGGATCGATAGCCTTTACAATAGCAAATGTTTCTTTTTGGAAGTACTCAGTATCGAATTCTCCATAGTAAATGCTCCCATACTTACTACCTATATGGGTAAGAAATCCAGAATGGCAAGCTTCGCCCTCTGCATAAACCGCGTAATCCTTAAAAGTAAGATTACCGTCAAGTAGTATTATAGTGTATTTTTTTGAGTGTTGTAATGCTAACTTATTAAGTTCTTCCGAGGCCGGAAATGAGCAGCATTTAAGGTAAATTTTTTGATCTTTCAATAGGAAAGATGATTTTTCTTGATTGAATACAGGGCTGTATCCTAGGTTTTTTAAGTACGCGTAGTACTGTGATTCCTGCTTATTCATATTTTATTTTTAAAATGTAAGCTAAAAAAATTCCTGCGCCATATTTGACGCAGGCAAAATTGTGTCAATTAAAATGGAAGGTCATCTTCTTCACCTGCTGGAGTTGTTACAGCGGGAACGTTATTAGATAAGCCGCCAACCGAATTAATCTTCCAAATAACCAAAGAATTAAAATAAGAAGTCTTACCAGCTTTATCAGTCCATGGCTTGCCTTTAAGATTAAAGTCAACATCAACTTCTTGTCCTACAGAAAATTTATCAAGAATTGACGTTTTATCATTAAACGCTTCTACTTTAATAAACTCTGGATAGCTAGGATTTTCAGCGTATTCAACGATTAGATCTCTTTTAGAGAATTTTTCACTCATTACTTGCGTTTCTCCGATTGCAAATACTTTACCTTGTAATTTCATAATAAAAAATGTTTATAAACAACGAAGCCTTACAAGGTTCAGGAGCGTCCACTCTCCATCCCCTCACAAGGCTTCTAAATTTCTTTTTTAATTCCGGTGGACGTTTCGGATAAACAAATATACCAATCCTCATTCACTTTTCCAAAAATAAAAAGGGGAATTTCACCCCTTAACTAATCATCTTCAAATAAACTATACTTTGAAATAATATTAAAAATTTCCACCCTGCATTTAAAAATCCAAAAATCTCCACCGTCAACTACAGCTTGCCTGATATACTTTTCTCCTGGCTGAATGCGCCACTTATTGTCCTTTGACTTTTGAATATCTTTTAATTCTTCATCCGTGATGCCTATTATATCATCATTGAAATATTGACTTCCATCGTCAAAATGTGATTTTTTAGCTTTCTGCGTTGTTTGTCCTATAACAGTCATATTATCCCAAACTTCCTCCTTAAAGCGTTAATATCATACCCAGGCTTAGCCCAAACTTCGGTCTTAGAATTTAGCCTAACCTTTACCTTACCCTCTTCATTAGATTTAATGACGATCACATCCGGCTGCTTGGCGTGATCTAATTTGACCGGCTTTATCACTTTTTCGCTGATCCTGCGTTCTGGTCTTGCTTTTAGTATTTTTTCCATTTTCTTTGGTTGTTTAATGACGATTGGTTTAGCTTTTGGAGTTTTAATCTCTTTTGTTCGTTTCTTGACAGGATTTAAAGCCCTGTAAGCCTCTCTATTCTTTCTTGCACGTAATCGCATGACTTCTTTTTGTTTGTCTGTTAGCGGTGCGCAAACTGGCTTAATACCTAATGCCTTTAACCTGTCTCGTTCTGCCTTGCTCTTGGCGTTAACTTTGCGCTGCCGTTCCTGTTGTCTAGCTTTCAATTCTTCAGGTGTTAAGGGTGGTGGTAATGGGTTAAGTAATCGGTATTCAGCTCTTTTCTCTCTGGCTTTGCGATTGCATTCCGCCTTTTGTTCGGGTGTTTTTAGTGTTCCTTTGCGTGGCATGTTTAGAATAGTTTGGTTTGAGACAATATCATTTGAACACGTTTGCTAGCGTCATTATATCTTTCTTCATCTATCTCGTGTCCTATGAATCTTCTGTTCAAATTACTGCAGGCTATAGCGCAAGATCCTGAACCAAAAAAGTTGTCTAAAACAAGATCTCCAGGATTTGAAGATTTAGATATTAGGAATTGAATTAAGGGTACAGGTTTTTCAGTAGGATGATTGTTATTGCCGGTCTTGGGACATTTTATAATGTTAGAGTCTCTTCTTCCGTTTAAAATACGCCTACCTTTAGATAAGAATAGAATAAACTCGTATTGTGGTGCGTAGTCACCTTCAAGATCCCCCATACCGGTATTATTCTTGTGCCATATCAATACGTTTTTAACTTCAAATCCTGATTCTTTAGAACAAGATATAAATTTATCTATGTGATGATAACTGCAAAAAACATAAGCATGTGAGTTTGTTTTTAATAACCTATATTGTGATTTAAACCAATCCGGCAACCATAATAAATTTTGATCATTTGCTATTTCTTTGTGCTTTACCTTACGATGTGAAGAAACAAAACTCATTCCATACGGTGGATCTGTCACGATAAGATCAATCGATTCGTCTTGAATATCTTTATTGAGATCAAAGCAACTTCCTTTTATTAAGTTTATACCTACCATAATATAGTTCCATCCGATTTACTAACCACATCAATACCTAATTCATTTGCCCAGCCTATTTCTATCTCCATGCCTCGGCTAATAAAATCACCGTACAACCATACTTCATCAACTAAACCTCTTCGGAATATGGCCTCATTATGAGAAAACCCTATTTCTCTTTCTGCAGGCTCTGAATCTTGCAGGCTCATTAACGTTGCATAATAAGGTATAAATGGTATTACTTCATTTTCTAATGATAATTGCCTGTAAATACCTTCTAACTTTTTCAAATTACCGGATACATCTTTCGATACTGGATGTGCCAGGTATACTATCTTCTTTTTCATAATTTAATTTCTAATTGTCCAAAATTATACCCTTGCTTGCCTCTCATATCGTAGTAAGCGTCATCACCTAAAGCTATTTTCAATGCCTCTTCACGCCATTCGATCATTTCATCTGAATCCAAGAACATTATCCACTGCTGATATTGACTAAGTTCGGTCATACTAGGTCAGGGTTTTCGTAGATATTGCCTAATATAATGTGCCAACAATTAACACCTGAAGATAAATCTTGTGGACATTCGTCATAAGGTGAAAAATCTACTTGAAATTTAGCTTCATCTTTATTGAAAAATACAATTCCTTTAGAATGTCCGTCACCAACAATATCGCCTTCATAAGTATCTGCACCTTCTACGTCTTTGATTCCTATAAACTGCATTATTTCAATGAAATTCATATCGTCTCCACAAAAGGCATTTGTTCCTGGATCAACTCCATCAAAAGTATTTTCTGTTACGAAGTCTATCCCTAATCCGTAAACTTCAAACATTCTTCTTTTCTCAGTGTGCCAAGCCCTAAATTTTAACTCTCTCATCTTAATCTTCTTTTAATTTTTCAACTCCATCCATAAATTCTCTAATCTGATCGGCAGACTTCTCGCTGAAATAGTTAACCAGCCTGTAAAACTCAAGCACATAATCGTATGTCATCGATTCATAGTCCTTAACCTTGAATTGATATGCCAAATCTTTTTGAATCGTTTCTGAGGCTTCTTTGATGCGTCTAACGTGATTATTTGTGTTAGGGTTCTTGAACTTGGTGTCTACTATTCTTGTTTGGTACTCCACATCAATAGTTTTAGCAAGCAAACCGATTACATGTGCCGATTTTAGTATTTCAAATACTGTTTTCGGTGTTGGGGCTGTCTTGATCATAAGAGTGATTTGATATGTGCCACACGTTTCTGAAATTGTTTGTCTGTCTTATAAAGTGCCTCGTACGTCTGAATGGCGTAGATCACTGTTGAATGGTCTCTGTCTCCAAACATTTCACCAATCTTCATGAGGCTTATACTTGGATTGTTATACCTGATAAATGCCATTGCAATTTGACGACCCTCTACTAACGGCCTTTTCCTGGAAGATCCAGTAAGCGTTTCAAGTGATACGCCTAAATCAATGCAGATAGCCTCTATGATGTTTGATGGCGCTGCAGGTTTAATGCCTTTTTTCATGAGCATTTTATTTTTGTCAGATAAACCGGCATAGATGTAAGGACTAACCATTAAAAGCCCTCCCTTCTACTATTGAGTCATGCAGTTCTTCCCAGTAATCCATGCCAGGTTCATTATTCCAATTGACTGCTAAAAATAAAGCGTCATAAGTATTTTCCACTTTCATGTCAAGCATTGTTATAAATGCCGCATTAATTGCGTTCGTCCGGTGTGGTTCCGGTAGTTCTGATAGGTGTTGTTTGATTGGTTTCATGATTTATCTATTAAAATTATAAAATTCTCTTGCAAATCCTTGACTACACATCGATCTAATGTCAGCGTCACACTTAATATGATCTTTTGCCCACTGCATTTCTGGTATTAAATTTACTGCCGATTTATGCAAGTAAACTAATCCTGGTTTTTTTCTTCCTGGTCTTATATATAATTCTGGTATTTTAGGTACATCTTCCCAATTCTGATATAGTTTGTTTGGGATATTAAAATTACCCCATAATCCTGTTTTTTTTGTCCAAGGCGACCCAAATTCCCAAGGTTGATAAACATATGGCGGTGTGCCCAATATTTCTTTCAACCGGCCATTAAATGGGTTTTCAATAACTGAAAAATATGGATTTGCCTGTTCAATTATTCTTTGGCAATGCCTAACTAAAAACATTCCTTTTTCAATGTCACCAATATGATTGAAATCCTTAGCGGTTGAAAATTCAGTACATACTGGGTTTGCAATAACTCCGTATACATTTTTAGGTGGCGTATAATTTTCAACACCTATTTTTTCACCAATCAATATGACTTCATATTCTCTGCTGTTCATTTGATAAAACAAGCTGTCAGACCCCAAATCGGCACAAAGGTGTAATATTATTTTTCGTTTCATTACGCTATCCTCCTTACTGTTAGTGTGCCTTTTCCAAGTTTGAACTGAAAGTCAAATCCATCTAATCTAAGTTTCGACCTCATAGCCCTAATTGATCCGTAGTTGGCGGCATCCGTTTCGAATGCTTGTCCGATTTCTAATTCTCTCATTTGTTTTTTCCAATTATTATTTTCCTCTTTTTTAGTAGAATTATTTATATATTTTAACTCCTTTCGGTACCATTCTGCCCCATCTTGAAAAGCGTAATTTCTGAATTGACCTACATCAGTTTGATTAGTATATCTTTTATCGGCTTCTTTTTCAATCTCATCATCTGAAATAGCATTTGAAACATCAGATTTGTATTGATTAGCAAATACCATAGCCACGTGAGAACAGTGATGGTCTATTTCTCCTATTGTGCTATTTTTAATGTAGTCATAAAAGTCATTAAATCCTGACTCTTGTGCGTATTCATCTTTTATTTCTTCTATGCTTTTCATTATTTAAATATTAGTATTCTAAAAAAGTTGTTTCATATAAATCAACTTTACTGTTGTCTTTTTGTTTAGCGTATGTGAGCGATGGGTATTTAGAGTATTCCAGGCCGTTGTCATTAAAAACCATTCCTTTAGCTATGTTTTCATTTTCTGTTTCCAAAACAACTTCTCCTTTTCTGATTGCGTATACAACATATAATGTGTTTTCGTTTGTTGTTGCTAGTTCGTTTTTCATAATATTAACCGGATTGTTTGTTTCCGATGATGTAAAGGTAATCATAATACGCGTATTACCAAATTAAATCGTAATTATTTTTAAATTATTTTTATAAATGCAAAAAGCCCCAATTTTTAGGGGCTAATCGAGTAAATAGAATATATGTGGTTAAATTTGTAATCCCAATCCTATCAAGCCGGATGGGTTAGGCTTTAATTATAAATCCTTAATATATTTCCTAATCAGGTCTATTCTTTCATAAACCAATACGATCGATTCTTTGTCTCTATCTAATCCGAAACGCTTTATCCTGAGATCAATTTTAATGTCACTATAAGTCATGGATGCTTTTACTTCGTCGTATAATTCAGCCTCTAGATCATCTAATTCGAGTTCTCTGGCTCTACTCCATGCTTCAGACAAAACAAGTCGTTCAGGTGCATCCATTAGCGTGTAAATCAAACCGAATTTAGGTTTATCCCACAACTCCATATAGCCCTGCCCCTGATAACCATACCCATCAATAGGTATTTCGGTACTGAACAGCGGAAACGTATCTTGTGACCAGCTATTTTTAATATCCTCAATAGATCCAGGCAAAACAATATCGGCTTCACCAGAAAGATACCCATTTGACTTCCTTTCTTCATTCTTTTCAACATTGCCCCACCCATAATAATCTGCAGCTAACTTAATAGATTCAGATTCGCAAAAGTTGCCTTTAGAGGTATATTTTGATCTGAAATTGGTATCTCTATTATAGAATTCTGGTTGTGACTTGATCCACTTGTGAACGTAAGATAGGCAAGTGACCGAAAGAATATCTGTTTTCTTTTTGGGATTAGTCATTATCTGACCAATCCCTGAGCATCTGCATTCAAATTCTTTAGATAGCTGCATCTTCGAGCGTTTTAATTATTTCATCAGACAAAGTGTATTTTGATTTAAGGTATTCTAATCCAGCCTCTAATGTTGTTTTCTTTTCTTTGATAGCTTCAACCGTACCTAAGTGAGCTTTGCTGTTTAAAGGCAATTCAGGTAATGTAAATACAGGCGCTTTGTCCCGAACGCGCAAAGCCTCCATGTTTTCACCAAAGGCGCGTATTTTAACGACATACAAGGTAATATATTTACCTATCCAATCTTCAACATAAGGACTGCCTGCAACTTTCGTAATCGCTTTAGCATTTACACTGTTTACAATCATTGGCTTTTGTCCTTCGAGGTATAAAACCATTCCTTGTGTTTTTTCAGCGTTTTTAAGTTCTTCTTTTTTAACGCCATTAATTTTGACCACTAATTCGATTGTTTTACCATCTTCCGGCATTAATTCAAATGCTCCAATGTAATTTACATCGCGTAGTTTTTTGTAGTGTGTCTTTTCCATTTTACTTATATAAATATTTAACTATTAAAAATACTCCGATAATACCCATTGTTATGGTTATCCGTAAAAACCAGCTATATCTTTTTGGCATGTTGAATGTGATAATTCAGGTTTTCAATTAACGCCTCTATTGAATGTTTTCTGTTTTTCTCTACCCAATCTGATAAATAAGCCGTATATTCAAAATCATAATCTCTATTACCGTCTTCATCTTGCTCTTTCCATCCAAATACAGTTAATGTGTTAGATGAAATATGCCAGTTAAAATTAGCCCCTTCAATTTCCATTGATAACTTCAGGCACTTAGCTATTTTTTGTTTTGTTTGCTGATCCATGTTATTTGTTTTTAGCACTACGTAAAACTCCGGCGTTAAACTTAATCGTTACCGCCATTAATTTTGGTGATATTTTGAACATCGAAGCTTTTATGTTGATGTTCCTGTGTAGTTGGGTTTGGTAGGGTGTCATATTTCTCTTGCTAACTGTTTTACGATAACCAAAGAATCTACATAGGCACCTTTTCGCGCTCTATCATCTTTTGTTTTGTCTGAGCAACACCTAATATTAAACTCTAGTCTTTCAATTATTTCTTTTGCTAAATCTTCTGCTGTTTTCATATCCTTATACCGATGTTGTTTGAATCGGTAAGGCAAATATGCACAAGATATGTTTACCATGCAAGAACTATTTTATTTATTTTTTTATATAATTTTATATACAACGTATTGATATTTGTTTTACATTTGTGATGTCGAATAAATCAAACGGCATTTGTTATGAAAAAAGAAGAAAGAGAAAAGCGAAACGAATCTATAAAGATTTCATATGAATCTGAAATGAATAGCCCTTATATTAAAGGTAAAATTCAGGGAGGTTCGGCCTATTGTATCGAAAAAATCGCAAAAAAACACAAATTAACAGTTTCAGCAATATATCAAATACTCGCATCATGACCCCACTAGACATCACGTTTATTGCCTTTAAAGTATTTGCAATAGCAACAGTAATTTATGGTTTAATCTGCTCAAGAGGCGTAAGAAAGGAGGAAGGGTAATGGCTTTAATATTAAACAATGGTAAGCTAATAATAGAAAATATAGATTCAGATTTTGAAGTGGCTATTGTAGTTCAAACACCAAGGGGTAATGATATAATTGAATATATCAATCAGGGACAAGCAAAATTAATCATTCAACACCTTAAAGAACAATTTGAGTTATGAAAAAACACCCAACATTAATGGCAATTGACCGCTATGTGGTTGCTTGCCTAACTGCAACATGCTGTATCGTATCAATTCAGTCATGTATGCCGACAAAGAAACAGGTTAAGCCGGTTGTGATCAGTGAATCTGACACGCTTAGGAATTTGCAAATGGAAGCTGATATTAAGGCTAGTAAAGAACAGTTCAGGATGGATAGAGAAGCAAAAGCGAAAGGAGAGAGGCATGCAAAAGACCAGGAAGAACTTGAATTATCTATCATTAATTTATTAAATAGTACGACATCCTCAAACTAAAATATGAAATACGCACTAACACTCATTATCATTGCCGGAATCCTCGCATTTTACGGCCATAGATTTACCTATACATTGCATAGTCATGGTTACGGTCATTATAAACTATATTACACGCTGATTACAGGGATAGGTTATGCCTGTATGATTGGCGCTGGATATTTAATAGGAAGGAGGTATGAAATTGGGCGTAATTAAACTATGGGCATTTTGGTACAACCCAATGATTCACGAGTCAGCTTCGTATATTAAATCTTATCACAAGACTAAAAAAGGTGCTTTAAAAGCTAAAAACGAACACATGGCATTGGCCAAAATTGAATGGGATGAAAGCAACGAATACCATAAAAAATGGTGTGATGAAAATGGATTTAAATACAGGCCTATATCTAAATTTGGATCATTTGAATCATGGTATGTAGCAAAGTTCGACCTAGATATAAAAGATTAACGAATCCGCTTCAACCAGGCTAATACCCCAAGGATAAGCAATCCAAAACCGCCTAAATAGTAAAGTCCATTTCTCTCTGAGGTGGACTTTTTTGTTTTCCAGTTGGTAACAGTGTGAGTAATGACTTTATTTTTAATCTTCCACTTCTCAATTTCATGAAGTACGTTATTCGTAACCGTTTTCAACCTATTAATTCTAATCTCTGAATAATCACCAGTTTTAGTCGATTCTTGCTCTTTTAACAGTTTTCCCGTAGCAGAATCATACTCTTTAGTTTTAATCGTTTCTACGGTCTTATTCGTGGTCTTATTCGTATTTAACGCTTCCTCCTGAGTTGATATCGACTGGTATTTATCGGAATTACCTTCGTTAGAAGACTCATTTGTATTTTTAGTCTCTATTTTTAGTTTTTCGCTTTCAACCTTCCGCATGCCACACCCAACCGGAACGAGCGCAATGATGGTGTATAGGGCAAATCTAATTAATAAATTCATGATATATTTTTATTATAAAACCTAAAAGAAGGGTTACTTTGTAAATTTTTAATAACATCTTGTGGCGTTAGTCCATACCTACTTGTCCTGTCTATAGTAGAGGAAAGCGATGATGGGTGTTTTTTTAAAACGTTTGACCATTGGGTTAGTGTTTTTTTTACTCCATCAACCTCAATAATCCTATTATTGCGCCTATTATTACTTTGTTCCTTTGCTGTTGACCACTTGCAATTCTCTGGTTCATAGTTGTCATTTGCATTTATCCTGTCTAATGTCAGATCTTCGGAATAACCGTTATTTAATGCCCATAGCTTGAAGTTGTAAAAATTATAATTCCACTCATCACATACAGTTATACCCCTCTCCCCATACCATTTATATCCATAAGAATTTTTATTATAACATCTTTGTCTCATATTGTTAAATATACTAAAAAGCCGAGTCCCGGTTCCTAGATGAGTTGCTACCGCAGAATTAAGCCCTTTTTTCTTACACCCGCAGCTTATTCTATTAAAGTAATCAATACTTCGCTGATTATAAAATCTTATCCTGCCACAGATGCACCTACACTCAACAAACGGCTTTGCATAATTAATATCTAACTTTAATATCCTTCCGGTTTTAACTAAAAAACTGGTATGATTTTGTTCTTTTTTCATAAAACAAATATACCAATTTTATGTGAAATGTATGTTTATATGTTAAATAATGTTAATGATCAATTTCATTTGGCTTAGTTTGAGTGATGTTTATGTCTCCGGTGTTTGTTGTTGCCGGAGAAGGACTAGATAGTGCAGATATGAGTTCGTCTTTCTTTGTGCTGCCTTGTGATGCTCCAAAATAATATTGCAAAACATTACTCATAGCGGCAACTATCGCGATTATCACTTGCGGGTCTGCGGTAACATTGAAAAATGTAACGGTAAAGAAGTATATGAATGACAAAAACACGACAATAAACGCCATGATCGCCTTTATGTTCTCTACGCCCCATTTCATTACGCTTCGTTGGTTGATAAGTTACCTGTTTCGGACAAATAAATCTTTCTAACATTCGCAGGTTCACCTATTTTATAGGCAGGCCTGCGTACCCCTATACATCTATCCTTTGCGATAAAGGCAAACCCAACAGCATTAGATTGATTTCCTCCATAAACTAAGTATGCTTTGTCATTTTCCCCCACATAAAAGCCCACATGACCACCTCCGGTTCTAGAGAATACGAGGACGTCCCAAAGTTTTGCGTTCGCCTTAGCTACTCCAACGCCCCAATTAACCCATTCCCTGGCAGCAAGTAATTTTCCTGCAGAAAATGGATATCCGCAACGTTTAGCAACTACTCCGACGAATAAACCGCACCATGGAATATCATCATCCGTATACCATCCGGAAACACCGACCTCTACAGCCCATTTTGCTATATCAACTTGAGATCCTTTCCCTACTTTTTCCATTATTCCGTAGTGCTTCAGTGCTTCTACTAACATTTTTGGCGCGCCCTCCTTTGAGAGCCATTTATATTTTTCCGGTAATTCCATAGTATAAAGTTACAAATTATTTGAAATAAAAAAGCCACCCTGAGCGCGCTGATCTTCGGGAAGCGGGGTGACTATATTTAATCTGACGGATTTAGTTTGTAAAAGGCGTATATTTTCTGCTATTCCACACCATCGTCAAAGCCACGCATAGCATCGACAAGCGATCCGCAAGCCGCCACCATACAATCATGTCAAGCGAAGTATAAGGATGCATGATATACGTTAAAAAGCCGGTATACGTAGCGATTGCATTTGCAACCAGGAATATCATTGAGGTAAATATCTGGCGGAAGTAATATTTTACATCTTCAGTACTTGACGCCTTGTTAATGTCGGATGCTTTGTTGTAACAGTAGACGATATTATACATGACCAGTGAAACTGTAATCACGTTAAAAGATGTTATAACTATACCTAATGTTGTAACGTTACTGCCCATCTTTATCCTCCTTGTCTATCATCTGTAAAACTCGTTTTGCGTTGATTAATCTCAGTAAGCCTATCCCCCCTGAGCAAAATATAGATAATACGCCCACCACTATTATGCCAACCATGAATAAAGCGTGAAATGTTGGCAATTGCGCTTTGATAAAGGCCTTCTCTACCATATCCAATGACCATATCCAATAAGCCGAAAGTGAGCCGCAAGCGATTTGAACACTGTATAGTTGGAATTTCTTCCACTTTACGGACAATCCCAATTGCTCTTTTTGTATGTCTGTCATTTGTCATCCTAAATGGAATAGCCACGTTCCTTTAAAATCTGGCTAATTTTGGCTAATTGTATGAAATTAAATATGCTGAACACTGTTCCAATTAGCAGCATGATCCCACAAGCTATAAATGGGGTATATAAATCGTTAATATTGATAAACCGGCCTTTAGTTGTCTGTTCAATGGGGATGGTGCACGATTGAAATATAATGCTTATCGCCCCAATCATCGCTAATATCTGCCCTGGAAGTGTCCATTTTAAATATTTTATTCTCTTCATGCTTTTTTCTCCTTTATAAGATGATATTGTACGCACACAGTACCAAACGAAGATAGCACCAAAAATGATACCATGGTTGTTTTATGATATACCCACAGCGAATCATTGAAAGAACATAGAATAAAAAACGAAAAAGTTAAGAATTGCAAAAATCTAGCGTAATCAATGAAAAGCCGATCCGATAATGATTGCTTATTTATGCCCCACATTGTAGACACAAACGCCATGCCTTTTTCAAAAGTAAAATAGAAATCAGTCCACCCTGTAGTTGACTTACCAAAGAAGTTATACCCTACGACACATAGGACGTAGAGTATAACTGAACTTTTAATCCATATTCTTCCGAACATAAATTAAGGTTTAATTGGTGTTCCTGGAGGGTGTGGTAATCCTTCTTCGTCCTGCGGTTTTGGCTTCGGTGCGTTGTAGATGTTCATGGCTAATAATGTTAATTGTTTCGTAAAGATAATAAATGAAAGTGACATTTGTAACATGAGTGATACAATCATACAACCTATTATTTCACCTCGTATATTTGACCTATGGAAAATCAGCAAGTCTTTCAAATATTTTGTCGTGATAACATGACACCGACCGGAATTAGCGTATTAAACGTTGCCGGTGATTGCAAAGAATCAGTAATTCAGTGGTGGAAAGAAACCGGCAGAGATAGCATATTGCCAATGAAGTCAATACAGGCTATCAGTGACGATATATGTAATTATGTTGCTTATGCTTAGGGTAGAGTTTTTTCAGCCCGTAAACGAGCAGTTATTAACCTTCTGCAAGGGTATATCAGTAGATCCAATGGATGACACTGTATTTTTAATTCAATTTGCTGAATCAGTACTTTGGCAGACACCTTTAAATAACATTAAACACATTTCAAGTTATGAAAAATAGAAACATTTACCTCGCATGGCTATTTATTATAGCATTGGCATTATTATGCAAAAAATACGATGAGAAAGCCCAAGAATGGTGGAATAGACCTGATGTTGATCATTCGGCAAGTGTTGGATATCCTTATCACCCTGGGCAATGAAAATATTAGGCTACCATTTCTTCATTCGGGTTAGGACAACCCCTATGCATTACATACTTTCAGAGTATCACAATTCACTAAGCGAAAATCTATCAACAGAGCAAAAGCTACTCATGCGTGAGGCGTATGATCATGGTTACAGGGACGCTCATAAAGATTTACAGTTACCATCACCCAAAGGAAGAAGGTCATGACAGAATTTATCATCACAGCAGTATCACTTATTACGTTTGCAATTGTCTTCCATCCGTCAAAATGGATGAAATACGATAAGTAAGATTAAGGGAATACTGGTATATTGTTTATAGCCCTTGCTAAAATATCTGTAAACTTAGGGTAACCTATATCATCACTTGGATGTACACCGTCTCTAGTAAATCTTCTTTGGGCGGCAATACTCTCCATTTTAGGCTTTGCCCCAAACATAGAGGTCATGTCTACAACATGGACACCATACATTTGAAACACTTGCCTCTGCAAATCTACGTATTCAGGCAGATATTTCCCTAACAAGTTAACTTGTGAACTGTCAAACGAATCCGGATAGCCCAATAATTTCACGTCACCAAAAGTTGTTGACGTCCAGCCTACTACTGCGCTTTTGGAATTTCTAGATTGAAAAAATTCAATTATCTTTTTCATACCGCCAACCATTGTCGCGCTACCAGACGCGCTAGATATCGTCCCCGGCTGTTCGCTGCTTCGAAAGTCGTTAACGCTACCCATTATAAAAAGAGAGTCATTTGCCCCTAACGATCCCGCAGCATTAAGCAAGGCTGTTGTTTGCAAAGCTCCAGCGAAAGATGCTCCGCTTTGTCCGGCACTTAATACTGATGAAGCATTTAATTTGTATTTAAGTAGGGAGTTATAAATTGGATAATCATTCGATATACTGTCCCCGTAAACGCATACTATTCGGCCAGAATAAGGCAATAATCCTAAAGGGTTAGCCGTATATTTCGCCAGTTTAAGATTAGGCTGCACTGGTTGAGTTGCAAGCCTGGATGTAAAAACAAGACTAAATGTATTAGCAGGAGTTGTGAAATAGAAAGGATATTGTGTAGCAATAGCTACCCCTATGTTTGCTCCTGCTGTATTCTCGAAACGGATAGCCCTTTGAGCACCAGCTACTTCCCCGGATATACCACTTAACACGTAATTCGTAAGCGGGTCAACTTTTATTGACCCCGTTATCGCAGCCCCTGTTTGCGGTTGCGTTGTACCGTCCAGACCTAATGAGTAATCGGCTATTGTGTATAAAGGCGCGTATAGATTTAATCCGTTACCAAGTCTTGCTTCCAGATCAATACTATTTGTAATACTTGCCCCTCTTATCGTGGCTGATTTTTTTAAATTATCAGCGGTTAACAAACGGTTCGTACCTCCGTATAAATAATTTGCCCCACCTACGGTTTCAGTATTACGTATTGGGTCTGTTGCAACCGCCATTAAAAACATATCCGGTAATCCCGGACCCTCTATGGATAATTTGCATGTAAAAATAAGCCTGTCAGAATTAGCGGGAACCGTAAAAGTGTAAGGATACGATGTCGCAACTAGTGATCCAACCTGAACCCCTGCTGTGTTTTGAAATTGTATAGCCCTTCCGTAGGTATCTGTGGGCCCAGATAATGTATATTGCGCCCCTGGCGTCACTAATATAGGTGCAGAAACCGCATATCCAACCGCAGGCAACCCTGTTACTATAGCCCCGTCCCCGCCTAATGAAGTATTTTTTTGAACACCGCTAGACAACGGGTAATATAAGTTTTGAACTTGCTTAGGCGCGCCAGTGATAGAATCGATGATTACGCTAGATAATGTCCATGTTGTTGCGCTGCTTACCGCCAAAGTTAAAATACCTGTTGGCGTTAAGCTACCCCCGGTAGTTTGGGTATATGTTTTAGGGGTTAAAAAAGTGAACTTACCTGCTCCGGCGGTCGGCATAGCGCTACCTGTCGTAGGCACAAAACTACTACCGCCAACAGCCACCACATACGGCGCCAAAAGCGTTGCCAATTGTGAGGCTGTAAATTTACCGCTTACGCCGTCTTGGTTGCACCCCTCTAAAAAGGTATTGATTGTTAAAACCAGGTCGTCTAAATCCGCTATCGTTACTGTTTCAAATTCTGTCATTATCTTACTTCTAAAATGTTATTTTTACCATCTTGTCTTAATTCTTCCCCGCTATTATCTGTAGCTCTCAACCGCTTGATAATGTAATCACCAACGCTTACCGGCTTTCCTACACCCACAAATGAGGCGTTAAAAGTGTAAACACCCTCTAATGGTGCTGATTCGTCGTAACTACCAATCCGGCACCATGTTTCTCTTATGATTGTTTCGTCAACAGGGTCATACATTTTAATCCAGAACTCCCGTTTATTAAGCATAAGTGTAAGCAACTCGTTAAAGTTAACCTGTGTTAGTTTTTCTGACGTTCTAAGCCCTACAGCTTGACCTGACAGAGAAAATGAAGTGCTAATTCTGCCTGTGTAGGATTGATCAAAGCCGTCATCAGACTTATTGTTGTAACTTACTCCATCAGCAGAGGCACTGAATCCGTTTTCAGTAGCACAAGCCACCATCCGGTAATTTGCACCCTTGCCCGCTGATCTAGGTGTTACATCATCTATAAATATCCCATAAAAACGGCCATTGATCATACTTCAAATATAGTTAAATTTACCTTATCCTAAACCAAGAACTTGCATCTAGCGAATATACCCATGTTACATAACTACCACTAAGCAGTGTACTTATAGTGGTGATTAACGTACCGCCAGCCAAAGTAAATAATGTAACCCCATTTTTAGTAGAAAAAGTGACTATTTGACCGTTAACAGGTATGGTAGGCAGCGTGAATGTTAGAACCGCCGCTAAGGCCGTAGCGTTATGCAACACAATTAAATCCTGTTGCGTATTATTTGCAATTATATTGCCATTCGTTGATGTTGTGTACTGTATTACGTTCATATATTTTACAACTGACTTATGATAATCCATTTTGTCCCTGTGCTTTGCAGTCCAAAAAGTGAATATTGAGTGTTAATAACTTTTGTTGCAGTGCCATCTATCAGTTCGGTGCCTGTAGTTCCTATAGTAACGGTACCTGTGCCGCTATTTTTAATCCTCATAACTCTGCCTGTAATGCCTACAGCGGTAGGTAATCTAACGGTTACTGTGCCTGATATTATGTTAACAGTGCTGTCCGACTGAAGTATTTCATAACTTGAAGATACCTCTTTATAGGACGGATTAAAATTAATAAGGTCTATTTTTCTTAATAAATCATTGTCACCAACTGGTGTTGATGGACTTGATACAATGCCCGTGGCGCTAATAGATAAGGGGATGCTTACCGATGCCCCTGCATTGGTAAATAGCGTTATGCCTAATGTGCCGGCGGAATTGTGTAATAACTGAAAGGCATTGTTAGAGGTGTTAAATATTGCTCCTGACGCTGCATTTCTATTAAATCCAATAGCTGATTCTGTTGCCGTCCCGTATATACTCACTTTTTCTCCTGTACCAAAAACAGTCACATTTAAAAAACTCCACGCCCCCGTAACATTTTGAGCCAATCCTCTCACATACGCCCACCAATTAGCTAGAGTTGATGGAGAAACCCATTTATTGGTTACCGTTCCGTTTTGTGTTTCAACATTGGTAGCAGCAACCCCAACATCTGTTAGTTTAGCGTATCCAGTCAAGTCAACATAACTCCCTCCTGGCTGATCGCTTACACCTTGCGGTGTACCAACACTTAATCCATCGTTTTTCTTAGCGTCACCATAGTCTAAGCGCTGCGTTTCAACATATATAGGCTCATCGATCAGTATTTCGGCAAATCTTAACGTATGTACATCAGTTCTTAAGTTGAACTTACCAGACATAAATATAAAATTTCCTGGATTAAGGTCAATCGTGATTAAGCTATTTACGTTCAATACACCTTGTCCTTTAAAATCACCTTCGAACACCTTATAAGGCTTCGCATGTAATCTTAATTGGGTATTGGCAATGGTATGAAGCAAACTCACTGACTCGGTTATGCCTTGTCTTTTCCATGCCGTAGTAGGTAGTCCGGTAACTAGTATAGGTGACGTTCTTTGTGTGCTGTAATCATCGCTATTCAGTATCAATATCGGTTCAGGCGAATAGGTTTGCTGTGCCGAGGTTTGGGTTTGCTTATTGTAAGATCCTATTGCCTGTAGGGTAGCAGAATCCTTGCCTGAATTGATGTTAACATCATTTATGCTTGTGGCATAATGAGTAGGTGTGCCGCTTACCGTACCCAAAGGCAATATTCCTACCTCTACAATTTGATAGTCTGCAGATTGTGGATTAATCGTGAAATTAACACTAATCTGACTTGACCAGTCGGTATCTCCTGTAACGTATTTGATGACATATAGACCATATCCGGTTTGCCAGCCTGTATTCGTATAGTAAAGCCCTGCGTTATCCCTGATGAGTACCGATAGATAAGCACTCCCAGAACCCCCCGGAGGTGCTGAAGGAGCGTAAAATACGAATGACAATGAAGCGGTATCGTTAGCGCGGATTTGAGTAGCATTGGTATTTCTCACATAACCGCCCCCAGCTCCAGAAACCGTAATGAAGTAGTCCGTGGTGTCCACTCCATTAACCTGCCTAATACCACCAACTGCAGTAACTACGCCTCCATCCTGTATTACACTCCATCCATCAGGTAAACCGGTTGGCTTACTTGACCACGTGTCCATATTACCGTTAATCAATGAATTGGTAATGTAGCCGTATTGATAGTAGGCTGTTGATGACCCATACCCGCGTGCGAGTGACCCCGTAGCATTTACAGGACGTATTGACCTTGTAAAATCACCTGTAGCTATAGAGTTGACTATATTACTATACGTTGCAATCTGATTACCTGTTGAATTGTCGAACTCCCAAGCGTACACCGTACCACGTGAATATTCTAATACATTAACGATTTGCCATTTACCATTAAATTGAAACAATCTGCATCCATAACGTGCTAATATTGACCGGATAACTTCAGAACAACTAAATGAAGTCTGATCGGCAGCTATAAATGTTTGCGACTGTATGAAAGATTGTTTCATAGGGCATGTGCCTACGGTCATTTTAGTTTCATAGGTTGAAACTCCGATCAATAAGTTTAACGGTAACCCTGTTTTATTGAGGGCTAATCTTAATATATCAAAGTCAGAATATAATCCTTTGATCTTGGTCAAATCGCTATTTTGGAATGGCACATCATCCAGTGTCCCTAATGCATCCGTAGCTTGTACCGATACATTGTACCCTTCATCCTCGTAAGGTTCGCTAGAGTTATCCGGTAGCATCCACCCAGACCAGTTCCATGCACCTGATATGACTATTTTCCAATCTTTATCATTTTCCGTATAAAGGCTAGATAATTCAAACCCGTCTACCGCTTTTATGTTAACCGTGCATTGTGATTTATTGATGGGTGTATCTTTATTTACCCCATCCTCGCTGTACTCTATAATAACAGGTTCGTCATTTTCCCCTGCAAAGATGATCTCGGTCACTAATGACTCTACTCCGTCCGGGAAATTACGCAAGAAATCAACAACAACATTACCACCTTGTCTATTGCAGAACGACCCCCTATATACTGTTTTAAATGCCATTATGTTCTTGAATCGTTAGCGCGTTTAATAATCAATGCCAAATCTTTACCTTTTAGCACTATTTCATGATCCATCACCATGGTACTGTTATTCGGGTTATTCGCAGAGCCTTTACCAATAATGTCTTTTAGCTTGCTTAGTGGCGCAACCACCTCTGGATCTGATTTAGCGCCAGGATATTCACCGATCAAGCCTAATGTGGGGCCAGAAACAATGCCACCGTTTGCAAATGCTGTCACATTGCTTGTTGCAGCGCCCCCTTTGATTCCATCGCCTACAGATGATGCTTTTGACGAAAAGAACGCGCCCAAGGCAACTAAACCAATACCTGCAGCAATTGCAACAGCAGGGTTAAGTGATTTCAGCGCAATCTTAATCGCCTGCATCCCTATACCGACTTTAATTGCGATTTCACCAAGCTGAGTAAGTAAACTACCAAATGACCCTAATAGACTTGCGCCTACCGCTTCAATCACGCTACCCCCATTTGCCAGCGCATCACCGATAGCCTGACCAAATCCAGCTACGCCAGAAGATAATCCGTTAGTCAGTTCGTTATTAATGTCCGCATTTAACGCTCGTATATTGTCGAGTAACTTATCCCTTTTCTTAAAAGCATTTAATGTAGGATCGCTTACCTCAATTCCTGACGATCCTTTACCGCCTTGTGAATTGTATAAAGAAGAAGCATTGCCTCCGTTAGTCGTAGCGCCTAAAATACTGCCTGAAAAGCTGATATTTTGACCTAATTGCTGTGTTTGCTTCAGTACAGCGTTTAACTGACCAATAGCCGCAATCGCATCCGGTGTACCTTTCTTAGCTAAATCATTGATCGCGGTCTGGTAGTTCTTAATCGCACCCTCTGTTTTCTCGTCAAAAGTAGCCCCGAATTGGTTTTCAGTAACACGCAAGTTAGTATCTAGCTCTTTGAGGATATCAGCAACCGATTTTATCGTCTTCCCTTTACCTCCAGCTTTACCGAAATTACCATCTGTTGCCGTTGCTTCCTTGTTAAAGTTACGCCTGGCATCCTGAATTGCTTTTACGCCCTCTGCATACGCATCTGCAACTCCTTTTGTGACTTCAGCATCACCTTTCAACCCTTTTAATCCTTTACCCGCTGCACCTTTTGCCTTTAAATCTGCTAATGCCTTACCGAAATCTGCCGCGCTTTTAGCCCCCGCAATCGCTTGAGAAACAAATGACGCAATATCATCCTGTGTTTTAGTAATCGCGCTGATACGGTTCTCTTTTGTGGTCGATTGGGCACCGCCAGCTAGACCGCCTGCACTATACTTATATAACGTCTCGAAAAAGTCTTTTAGACCGCCATTGATTTTATATTGACTAGCTACCTCCAGTTCGCGATTGAACTCGGTAACCTTATTGATCGTAGCGGATATGATGCCTATTGACTCGCTAAATACCCCGCTCGTATTCTTACCTACACTGATCAACATCTGATCCCAGGAATCCCCTAAGTTGGATATTTTACCCCCTAAAGTCTCACTTATGACCGCCATCGATCCAGAAACACCTTCGGCACCACCTAATGACGTGATGTATTCACGAATTGAACCCGCAGTCTTATCAACTTGCGTCTGAACACCCTTGTAAGTGAATATTACTTTGTCCCCGGCATCCTTAGCGCGTATACCGAACTCCTTTAAACGTTCAAATTCACCAGACTGTGCATCTAAAATGGCTTCAGCAAGTTCATCGAATGTCTTACCCGTACTAGAGGCTAAATCCCCAAGTTTAGTGAGCTGTTCGCCTGTAGGTTTGAACCCTGCATTGGCTAATTTAACATAGGAAGCTGTTAATTCATTGACTGAAAAAGGTGTTTTAGCGGCAAAATCCTGTAGTTCCTTCAGCTTTAAGTTTGCTAATGCCGAACTACCAAGCGTATTCCCTAAAACAGCCCCAAATTTCTGATATTCAGCAGTCGCATCGATAACAGCCTTGCCAAATGAGATAATTGCACCTACAGAGAATGCTCCTGCGATGTAACCCCCAATCGTGCTAGAGGCTTTATCTATGGTGCTTTCCGTTTTCTTAGTTTCACCGGCAGCATTACGCATACCGTTAATATACTGGTTAACCTGCGCCCTGAGTTCTACCGATAATTGAGCATCTGCCATTATTTCTTTTCTTTAGCCATTAAGTCCAGCATTGTTTTGATTTTGTCCTTACTAAACATAGCCTCGGTACGGTATTCTTTCTTGTTCTTGTCGCTCAATATCGGCCATTCAGTTTCAATTTTGAATTTCGCTTTCTTAGATAAATGAGGCGCAATAATAAAACCTGTCATCCTGCGAAATATCGTTTCCTGCCTATCCTTTGCGTTCTGAAAACCTTCAGCCTTTAATAAGAACTGACCATGGGTGTATTCCTCCAATTGTGAAGGTGACAATCCCATTTCCCCGTACGCGAGCATGAGTAGTTCGGCTAACGTTGCTTTGTTAGCCTTATGCGCTACTTCGCTTTTTTTTTATCAGTCTCGGCAATGGCTTCTTTTTTCGCTCTCAAATCTTCGATAGATGCAAAGTAAGCTTTAGTCATGTTGGCATATTGTTCTGCAGCATCCGGTTGCATCGATAGTTCTTCAAATAGATCCATCACTTCCTCATACGGCACAATAGCAATGTCCTTTCGGATTGAATTACCATACATCCCGCAATACATCAGGTCGCTTAAGAACTTTGAATAACCTTCAGTGCTTGTGATGAGCAAGCCTCCTTTAGTCGTTCTGTCCTCTAGTGCTGCAACAGCTTGCATACCGAACTTAAGCGCGTATGATGTGCCGTTAATCGTTACCTCTGCTATTCCGTTCATACTATGGCGTTACAACTAATGGAGAAGTAAATACGCGGCCTGTTACAGTCCATGTAGCGTCAAATGTCAAAGGCGCAATATCGTCACCCGTTTCAGAGTAGTCCGAAATCCAGGCTTTAGCTTCACGCCATACAGCGGGTAAGCCGTCAACAGCAGGTCTAACAATCTTCACGAAATGCACATTACCATCATCAGCGTTAGACAGGTTAAGGATAGTTTCGAAGTTTGCTTGTGCTTCTTCTTCATCTTCCGTTAATCCAAATGCCTGCCCCGAACCCGTCATGCTAGATGATTTAGTTCCTGGCGCTGACTCTGCATTACCGCCCGAACATTTGTTTGTAAATTCATTTCCGGCAGTTGTCTGCGAAAATCCGTTACTCGTCCAGCAAGCAACCAGTTTGTAATTGTCCTGTGTAGCCGGTCTTAATGTATTAGCTGTAGGCGTTACATCGTCAATGTACATCAGGTACTCCTTTGAGGTGATAATTTCCATCGTATGATTTTTTATTTCAAATGTAACGAAAAGGTTACTATAATACAATAAGCATTAGAATACATATAGTTACATTTGGGGTATGGAAAAAGAAACAGCACAATTTTGTAAAGTAAAAAAAGACGGAAATAGGTTCTTAGTAGCCTGCATGCCAAACGGTGACATTATTCCCGGCCAAATTGACCTTAAAATAGAAAGTCCAATAGGATATAAAGGAATGGCATTGATTACTTTTTCATTTCAAATACCCTTAGATGACTTTATCATTCAACTAAACTCGGAGGAGTAACATGCAACAACCACAAGTAAAATCCTGGAAAGTAACCAAGGAAATGGACTTTAGCAATAAAGTCGCAGGTAAACAAACGCAACCAACAGAAGCCGAATTTGTCATTGATTTCGGAACATTTATTATTCAGGCTAAGATCGAACGGGTTAAACTTAGGACTGATGAGGAATTGATAGGATTGGCAAAGGAAATGATTAAAAATATATTATGAAAATTGTAGAATTTAAACAGAAAGAAAGAAGGTATTTAGCTATACCTGTACTAAAAAATACTTACATAGCATTTATCCAAGATCGTAAGCTTATCGTAAGGATGGGTTACGAATTTCATCAAGAACAAGACGAATTTAAACTACCTGATGGTAATTTAGAATTTCGGTTTATAACCGATAAGGCTAATATGTCTAAGTCATTCTTTGATGCATTCGGAGGATTTAAGGAGCAAAACTACGTTATTATAGAAATGATTGGAGGGGTGGTAAATGGATAATAGAGAATTAGCTTTGGCTAATATCAATTTTAAAAGACAAGTTTTTAACCTACCTAAAATTGAGGACAGCGTTTCAAAAGAAAGACTAGACAAAATATTGGACAGCGCAATAATGGTAATGGATATGGAGCGTAGAAATATAGAATTAGCTTTTCAAATGTTTAGCAACCTTTAATAAATTGCTCCATCGCCTCAACAACAGCAGGATTAACCGGAATACCCATCTGTTCGCGCACCCATTTAGCGCGTAGATAGTCATATTTCATTTTAACAGACGTACATAGACGGAGTGGGTACTTATACTTGATTTCAGCAAGGCGTTCCCATTCTTCTTTTGTTACTGCATCACCCGACATAACAGCGTAATTATCGTATTCCACACATGATTCGCGTCGTCAGCGTAATTTAAGTTACGAATTGACATTACTTCACCTTTCCACAAATCAAGTCCATTAGAGAGCGTTAAATTAGGCTTAATATCGCTTGCCGGAAATAACCTGTCTAACACTAATTGAGCGATACGTTCAGCTTCTCCAGAGCTACCCGTTCCAGATGGCCATTTAGTCACGCATTGAATCTGAATAGTCACCTGTTCGTTGTGCGTACACTTGTTCATCGGGTCATTATTTGTCGTTTGGTTGATTAGTAGGATGTAGGCGGTGTACTTGCCTATCGTTGGGATTGGGCGCGTTGTATCTACGGTAACGATTTCCTCAAAAACAGGTATCTTTTTAGTTAGGTATACCACGCCCGTACCTAAGTTTAGGTTAGTGACTACTGCAGTTCGGAATGGTAAGGTGGTTATTTTCATGTTAGAATGACAAATTGTTTAATGCTTCCTTTAGTTCTTTTTGAAATTCAATCGAATAACGTACGAATGCCGGATATAAATATGGTTTTCCTATGATTTTGCCTTTTCCGTCAACCAGAAATTTTAAAGCTGCCGCTCTCCATTCAGGCGGTACGGTCGCCAAATACACTTTTGCCGACTGACCAGTGGAAAATTCTACGTATGCTGCGATTTCTCCTGCTGCTTTTTCAACTAAAACAGTTCCCGAGAAACCATCAGTGGCTATTTCTTTATTGATGAACTGATCAATGTTACCGTTCCATCTGTTTTTGTGGTCTAATTGGTCAATTGTACGACCTCCGCCGCCTACTCTTACCTTCTCGCCACTGGTAGGAGCATCGCGTTTGGCTTGAGCCTCCATTTCAGTCAAGTTAAATCCGACTATACCCTGAACTTCTTCCTTAAATTCACTACCTAGCTTATCAATAGCCCTCGATAGTTCAGCCATATTTTTAAACTTCTTCATCGTTGCGGTACTTGGTCAGCAATTGCGGTTAGTTTGATCGTTTCTTTATATACATAGTCACTTTCAACCGTCAGCAAACTAAACCACTCACCACGCCAAAGAATACGCATATCAGGGCTTACCTGCTTGTCTGTCCGGTAACGTATGATAAACAGCATGGCGGGCTTTAAAACCTCTTGCATCGCCTGTAATGACTTCGCTGCACGTATTGGTGTGACATTGGCGTTAGTTGACCAATATAGCACATCAACAGGATATGAACCCCCGTCATCAGATGGTAAGTTCTCCTGCTTGTATATCTCGATCTTTTGGTTGTACGCTCCTGGTCTTAGCTTCATAGCACGAGGTTTCTTGAATATTGCCTAGCTAATTGCAAAGCATTTTGGCTAATTGGTGATGATACTGGCTCCCCTCGAGTGAGATACAGGTAAGACACCTGCAGAAGTAAAGCGTTTTTCAGCCCATAAGGCAACGTTTCATACCCCGTTTCATACCTTACCGTATACATCTCACATTTGCCATTAGAATAAGGTGTAAACTCTACATATCCATTGTTAGGCCAATACTCCCAATTGCCTAGCAAAGAACCCTCCTGATCAACCCAAATGGATTTAGCTTGGTAATTATCGGTTGAATACGCTACATCTTCACCCGCGCTGTCTTTTACGCTGATGATACGTATCGTTGGTGACATAGGTAACTCCATCTTGCGACCATCGAACTGTAATTCGAGTTCTTGAGGTACTAACCCGATATTCAACTGCTTCTCCAGCAATTCACGCGCGGCTCCGGCCATTAACATCAGGTCGTCATCTTCAGACGTGCTATCCTGGTCAATCCTGCAGGCCGATTTTATCTCTTGTAAGGTTACTGGTTCCATATATTATACTAAGTTAACCTGAATAGTCATTTTTTGTGATGCAGGGTCTATGGCTGCTGCTGTTATATTCGTGGCTCTAACCGTTACTACACCTGTTGAACTAATATAATTTTCGTATATCACTCCCGGCAAAGGCGCATACCCGGATGGTGCTGCCATAGAATTAGATGTAGTTACCGTTGGGAATGTTAGCGTTAATTCCTGAAACGAATTTGCCGCAATAGATGGGAAATCTAATATTGGTTTTCGCACCATAATTCCATTTGTAACGTTGATCACATTTTGAGCAATCAAGGCATGACCTGTATCTAAAGGGTGAACGCCATCAGTAGTCAAAGCTGATGGGTTACCGGTATCCGTAAAAACAGTTTCGTTATCCACATACCTTACCCCCTGCGCAATTGCAACTTCCTGCATTGCCGTTTGATATAAATTCCTTTTTACTACATCAGTATTCGTACCCCAAGGTATACCAACCAATATAACCCTAATGCGCCTATTTTTAAAATACGCTACAATAGTATTCAGTTTTGATTTATAATCCGCAATTATGGATGGTGTACCGCCTACAGCTACATCACCAGTTATATAATCGTTAGTCCCATACATAATAAATGCCGTACTTGCCTGTACGGTTGAAAATTCCGAATAAGTCTGAAATCCTCCTGCTCTACCCAAGTATGCCCCTGATACAACATTCTGCCTTAACTGGCTAGAACTTTTACCGGTATTAAATTCCTTTAAACCTAGATTTCTTGCAACAATAGTTGACCATCTCGTATCTCTTGTGGTTGCACCTGAGCCAAACGTAATAGAATCACCAAACCAAAGTCCTGTACCACCTGATACATCATACCTACCTATGGATATTGATAAATCTCGTATAGCATCTTGCAGTGACTTTAATTGGTTTTGATTCAAGAAAGACGACATGTATACAAAAGATAGTCTACCTGCTGAAAAACGGGTACTGTTCGCTTTAAATACGGTTACTTCGGTATCGAGATCAGTTAAAGTTGCAGGTGATCCCGTGGATAGATCCGATGCGACATTATTCGTATATGAATAATATTCATTTGCAGGCCCATAACTTACGCTACCTATTGATGGAGCGAAAACAGTTATTTTACCTTGCCCTAAAGTGATACCGTCCTGTCCAATCGTGAATCCGGGGTTGCTCGTAATATAATACGGCGTATTTCCGCTTGTAGGAGTTGTCCCAAGGAATTGGGTTGCTGTACCTCCGTTAGAGCTATCATCCGGTATGTAGGCTCCAAATGATAAATTCTTTCTGGTCAACCCTTGATTTATAGGAATTATGCCTGTCCCTAAGAATTTAGCCGTATTTGCCCCGCTACCCGTTCCAAAGCCGAGGATCTTACTATAGTCAGCCTCAACAAACCCATTGTTTATCAATGTTTGATTAACCCCTGAAACCGCTATTAAGTTAACCAACGATGATGCGAGATTATTGCCCATAGGACACCATACCCACTTCATTAAAGTCAACCAACCATCATTCCTGCCTTTAACTATAAATGAATCTACCGCGTCTATTTCTGTGGCAGTCAAAATACCTCCGGCTGTTTTAACTCGAGTTACGTATGAAATTGTTTCCGGCTGATAGTATGTTTGAATACCGGCAATAGCTAAATCGGTTGCTGTTTTGTTAGCATCATATACAGACTGCAACACTTTGTTTGTTACACTTGGTGCTGCTGCAACCCTGTCTTCAGTATAATATTTGTTGGTAGTGCCTTCCGGCACATTATCAGTCGTTCCAGGGCTTGCTACTATTTGCACATATACACTTCCTGACCAACGATATTCACGATTGGTATCTATAGCTATATAGATCTTCCCAGTCTCTCCTGTAGCAGGGAATGCTGCAAGATTGGTGAATTCTAAAACATCGTCTACGTATGATGGTAATTGCGATGCTGGTACTTTGCCTGCTACTAAATCAGCCTTAGCGGTATTGACCGTGGCTTGTGCCGTGGATATTGGCTTATCTAAGTCTGAAGTGTTATTAACTAATGACAATCCAATATCAGATTTGTCTAACACAACAATCCCAGATTCTCCGTTAACCGAAATAACTCCTCCTGATTCACCGCCCTGCTCAAGTTCATCGATCCTGGTTTCGTGATTGACTATACTGTCGTCATGTTCATTTATAACGTTCGCCAAATTAGCAACGGATGACCCGTCTGTGATTCTTATAGCCATTATGTGAAGTTTACTGTTTTAGTGAAATCAAGGGTTAAACTGAAGTCTACCAATCCATCAGGGAATTGATCTGTACCCGTGTCAGGCGTTAATATCCGAATGAATTTGATCTGGTAGGACATACTGTTAAGTTTATTTCAAATGTAATCAAATCGTTACATAAAACCAAAGGGCAGGCTTCGTATATTTGGGTATGGAAACGAAAGTAGCTAAAACAGAAAAAGAAGCATGGGATATACAGGAGACTTATGCAGGTAAGCCACATGGATGGATTCAGTGGAAAGGAACTGATGTATGTATGGATATCCATTGTGAATGTGGCGCTCACATGCACTTGGATGCTGAATTTGCCTATAATGTAAAGTGTCCTTATTGTGGCGTATCATATATGTGTAATGGTCACATTGAATTGATAAAACTAGAATTTGAACCTGAAAACTGCCTTATAGAACTTGAGAAAGAGGAATGTGACTTTTAACAAAAATGCGCCTTACAATTTAATGTAACAGCGCATTTTCTTTGGATATGAAAACTAGGATTATTCTGAATCTTTAGGCTCAGGGGCTGTATATTTTTTGGCGATCTTTTGTGAGATCATAGCCTCTGCCTTAACCTTATGCGGGTTTAAAATGTCGCCAACTTTATGAAATTTAGTTGCCGCTATCACTTCAACAGCCATACGGTCGTTGTATTTAATTTTTGTTTCTGCCTTACCAAGGTCTTTTAGCATTTTTTTGCTGTCAAAAACTGCTAATTCTGCTTCTTTTTCTGCCATGTTGTGTTTTATATTAACCTGCCATACGTTTTCAGCATGGCAGGTATAAGTTTAAGATTATACTGCTGAGATATCGGTTAAAACACCTGCAATATCATCGTAAAGGATAGACCCTGCATCAGAACGTCTAACATACGTACCGATAAAAGCCTCTAATTTACGAGATACTAAGTTTTTCGAGAAATCATCGTTCTCATAACCTTCGTCATAAGTAACTTTTTCTGCCCAAACAACGTTAAACCTTTTCAGATCGCCAATCAGGATCGCTGTATCGACAATACGGTTTGAGAATTTAATCTCAATGTCTGCAACGCGAGTACCATCAGCCAAAACAAATGGAGGCATCAAGTAACGCCCTTCGTTATCTTTTAAACCCATCATTTTAGCCTGCCATACAGTGTTTAAAACAACCGTAATCTGACCTTTAAAGTTTGACAACCTGATACGTGTCGCCATTGCGATAATAACGTCGTAGATGTTCGCATTTTGGTAATATGCAGCCAATTGAGTAGGAACTACGAAAGGTGCAGCTACAGTCTGCAGGCCATTCAAGTTATTACCTGTGTTATTTCCGGTTAAGATACCGTCATCAACCTTGGCATCCACCAACTCCTTAACGTGCTCCAGGAAATCGGAAACAACGGATGGCGCATGGTTCATTAATCGCTTGGTGAACTTCCAACGTACCGCAACCTCTTTAACAGGCGCTTTAGTAGTTGCCCATTCAGCGTCAGCAAGCGGTTTTAAGTCCCCCTCTGCAATAAACGCAGCGTCTCCCTCTTCATTGATACGGTCTGTGTACCAAATGCTTTCAGTCCCTGGCTGATTTTTAACAGTTACCAATGGCAAGATAATATTTTCCGGCTTAGGAACATGTCCGATTTCACGATCAATATAATTACCAAATAGCGGTGAAAAACCTCCAGCAACGTTCGGTGTAACGTTGGCAGTAGTCATCAATGCAGGCGCCTTGATAATCAATTGCTCGTTGTACCCTTTTTCGCTTGCAATGTCAGCATGTTTAGCGATATTGTCCTTTACAAATTTGATGTAAACACCTTCTTTTTCGCCGCTTTCTTTTTGAGCGTTTACGATTTTAGTTAATTCATCGTGCTGATCTTGCATTGCTTTCACCACGGCCTCAATTGTTTTTTGACTCCCATCAAAATCTTTAATTGTTACCGTAGACATTACATTTTGCACAATGCCCTTAATAGCCTCTTTTGCTTCTTCGGTTGTTAACCCGGCTTTTACTAATTCAGGCACTTTTGCCTCTGCCGCTTTTTCTGCTGCCGTTTTAACCGCTAACAGAGCCGCTGCTTTTTCTTCTTCTGGTGTCATATCTTTTTTAGATAAAGTTTGAATAAAATGATTTGATTAATTGTTGACTGTCAGAAGACGGGTCTGTTTGTACTTCTTCTTGACTGAACTTATTCGGGTCAAGTGTCGGTGTTAATTCATTTGAGCCAGCAATTACGCACGAAATTTCAATTAGTTTCGCCTCTTTTACCGCCCAAAAATATCCTTTTTCGTCTGCTTTAGATCCATTACCTATCAAAGGTCTATATTGATTCCAAACAGCGTATTCCTCTTTTCTTTCAGGGTCATTAACGGCAAGAAATATTTTAGAGTACTGCATACCAACACTATGTTGCTGTATTTCTCCTGCTTTATATTGGTCAAATATAGACTGATTTAATGCTCTTTTTATAGTTGAATCCATAAATAATGCAGTAGTGTAACCTGCTTTGTTTACGCCTAATTTAGTCCAGGCAATATTACCTTCATAAATATTATATGGAACTCCAACTTTAGCCATTAACTGATAAACATGGTCATGAAGATGCTGCTGTGTGCCTCTTTTTTGATCAATACTAACGGCAAAAACATTATCTAAATGAACATCATCGTGCGAATCCATCCAATTGTATGTGTTACCGATAATAGTACGCTTAATTTCAGTATCGCTATCGTCAGGATTTGTACCTGAATTGAAGTCTTTAGTTACCGTAGTCTCGAAATTAGACAAACCAAAAGAATCGGCATATTTTACCGTACTCTTTGCTAGGTTAATCATATCGTTTTTGTTGCTGATCAAATAATCAAACAAATCAGACTTATTCGTAAACTCTGGTAGGGTTAACCTCATTTCTTTACCGTTTCTTGTTCTTTAACCTGTTTGGTTTTGATGTCCTTTAACTTCTGTATCTCAACATCAGTTAGCTTCTTATCTTTTGCCATGTAGCAAATATACATAATAATTCGAAATAGCAAATAAATTAAAAACCCGATACGCCATCCAGCAATATCGGTTCTCAAAATTAAATACTCATATGAAATATTTTAAATAAAACAGATCCACGCTTTACCCGATATTGCATCGGCATATTTACTAGCTCGGGTGGTCTTTACTCAATTTGGACGAGAGTAAGAGCGTGACAGCCATAGTCCTTTTATCTGTTTTTTTTAACTTAACCCACTTATTTTACCGCCTGAAATTCTCCCTCGCTTCTCATACTGCTTAAAAATAGCCTGCGATATAAATATCATCGAACACCTACACTGAATCCTTTCTTTTGCGCTTAATGAAGCGTCCCCTGGCCTTTCGCATTGCTCACCACCGACCGTAAACAAATCGTCTACCTCTTTGAATATACCGTTGGTAGCTAGATGCGTATCACGTTCTCCAGCGACACGGCCAAACCATATCTTGTACGACTTGCCGGGCTGTTCATCGAGCCATGACCTTGCGCCAATGTCTTTACCTAGATTGCTCAGTGTCGTTGCCTCAGTGCGCGAGATAGCCAATGCCCTATTGCCGAACTTCTCTTTAACTTCTTTATTCCAAAACCTTACCCTACCTAACCGATCCAATTCAAGCGTATTCGTTTCGCCCAATGCGCGTTTGATAATGTCGACTGTAGTCTGGTTCAATGAAGCCGCTATGCTTG
>Ga0247730_1000316_pt1 | contig 40184 bp, 32 predicted proteins | sample UWRJL073202C2_FD_180959 | JGI IMG/M metagenome (GOLD analysis project Ga0247730, IMG submission 180959) | Plant litter microbial communities from Arlington Agricultural Research Station in Wisconsin, United States - UWRJ-L073-202C-2 | ecosystem: Environmental > Terrestrial > Plant litter >... | reverse complement strand
CTGGCGATCAACAACGCCGGTCGTCGCCTCAAGGCCAGCAAGAAAGTCGAACGCAAGCGTATTACTCAAGGACCGGCATTGCCGGGCAAGTTGGCGGACTGCGCCGGACAGGACCCGATGCGTTCCGAGCTGTTTCTGGTGGAAGGTGATTCCGCAGGCGGTTCGGCCAAGCAGGCGCGGGACAAAGAGTTTCAAGCGATCCTGCCGTTACGCGGCAAGATCCTCAACACCTGGGAAGTCGATGGCGGCGAAGTGCTTGCCAGTCAGGAAGTGCACAACATCGCGGTCGCCATTGGTGTCGATCCGGGCGCGGCGGACATCAGCCAGCTGCGTTACGGCAAGGTCTGCATCCTCGCCGACGCCGACTCCGACGGTTTGCACATCGCGACCCTGCTCTGCGCTTTGTTCGTCCAGCATTTCCGCCCGCTGGTAGATGCTGGCCATGTGTACGTGGCCATGCCGCCGCTGTATCGCATCGACCTGGGCAAGGACATTTATTACGCCCTGGATGAAGCCGAGCGTGACGGGATTCTCGATCGTCTGGTCGCCGAAAAGAAACGCGGCAAGCCGCAGGTCACGCGATTCAAAGGTCTGGGCGAAATGAACCCGCCGCAGTTGCGCGAAACCACCATGGACCCGAACACGCGGCGTCTGGTGCAGCTGACGCTGGATGATTTCGAAGCGACCTCGGAAATGATGGACATGCTGCTGGCCAAGAAGCGCGCCGGTGATCGCAAGTCCTGGCTGGAATCCAAAGGCAACCTGGCCGAGGTTCTGACTTGATGCGAGGCTGGCTTGCCGGTTTGTTGCTGATGGTTGCTGTACCGGTTTTTGCAGTCCCGCTGGAAGAGTTGAGCCTGGTTTCCGAGCATCCCGTGGATGGCATGGTGGGCGGCAATCTATCCGGCCTGGCTGCCTGTGGCGGCCAGTTGTGGACGGTTTCCGACCGCGATGATGACGTGCTGTACAGCCTGGATATCGCAGGTGTGGTCTGGCAAGCGCAGGCGAATGCGCTGCAGATTCCGCCGGTTCCCGAAAGCCATTTGCCGGGTACGTTACAGTCGATGGCCAAGGTGTCTGCGCTGGTTCGTGGCGGCAGCCTGGACTTTGAAGGTGTGAGCTGTGACGCCGCAGGCAATCGGTATCTGGTCAGCGAGGCTTTCGCCTTGGTCCTCAAGGTGCCTGCACAAGGCGCGCCGGTCTGGCTGGATTTGCCCGCCGCACTGGTGGAACAGGCTCGGGCCAAAGGCATGTTGCAGCACTTCAACGGTATTTTTGAAGGCATTGCGGTCAATCCGGCGGGAGACCGGTTGTGGCTGGCCGCCGAGCGCGAGCAGCGCGGCTTGCTGGTCGTCAGCCGGGAAAACGACTCGTGGCAGTGCAAGGGCAGCTGCGTATTGCGCACTGAACCGGGCCAGGACGTGCTGCCGGCGCAAGTGGGCGGCAAAACGGTGTCACGGGATTTTTCCGACCTGTCGCTGTTCAACGGCAAGCTGTACGCGTTGGAACGCTCGGCATACCGCATTTGTCGGCGCACGTTGGAAACCGGCAAGACCGAGCGCTGCTGGTCGTTTGCCAGGGAAGCGTTGCGGCCTGATCGTCTTTATAGTCAGCGCTACGGCCTGACCGAGGCATTGGTGGTTGATGCTACCGGGGCGTGGGTCGGCACCGATAACAATTTTGGCGAGCGCGCCGATGGCGAGAAACGCCCGGTGGTGTGGCGTTTCGCAGCCCCCAAAAGCGGCTGGAGTGAGAAACGATGAGTCAACAGCCGCCCGGCAAGCGTGCGGGCAAGGTGTTGATGCTGCTGGCGTGGGGCGCCGGGCTGTTTCTGGCGACCCGTTATTTTGGCGAATGGGAGCAGCGTCAGGAAAATCCCAACGCGGTCGTCACGTCGCAACACGGTAACGGTTACATCGAAGTGCAGCTGGTGGGCAACCGACAGGGGCACTTCGTCAGCACGGGCAAGATCAATGGTCGAACCGTGCAGTTTTTGCTGGATACCGGCGCCACGGACGTGGCAATTCCGGGCAAGGTGGCGGACATCTTGCAACTGCCGCGAGGCGTGCCGTTGGTGGTGAGTACCGCCAACGGGCGTACCGAAGGCTTTCGAACTTCGCTGGAACGCCTGCAGATCGGCGATATCGTCCTGCACAATGTGCGCGCCCTGGTGGTGCCCGGGCTGGACGGCGAGCAAGTGCTGCTGGGCATGAGCGCTATGAAACAACTTGAATTCACCCAGCGCGGCGGCAACATGCTGCTGCGCCAGACGACCAAATAATGAGGCCCGCATGAGCGACATCCTTGCAGACAGCTTAGATGGCGTAGAACGCCGATCACTGGCTGACTTCACCGAACAGGCCTACCTCAACTACTCCATGTACGTAATCATGGATCGTGCCTTGCCGCACATCGGCGACGGCCTCAAGCCCGTGCAACGGCGCATCATCTACGCCATGAGCGAGCTGGGCCTGGACGCTGATTCCAAACACAAGAAGTCGGCGCGTACCGTCGGTGACGTGCTCGGCAAGTTCCACCCGCACGGCGACTCGGCCTGCTACGAAGCCATGGTTTTGATGGCGCAGCCGTTCAGCTATCGCTACACGCTGGTGGACGGCCAGGGCAACTGGGGTGCTCCGGATGATCCCAAGTCCTTCGCCGCCATGCGTTACACCGAAGCGCGGCTGTCGCGCTATTCCGAAGTGCTGCTCAGCGAACTGGGCCAGGGCACGGCGGACTGGGTGCCGAACTTCGACGGCACCCTGAACGAACCTGCGGTATTGCCGGCACGTTTGCCGAATATCCTGCTCAACGGCACGACTGGCATCGCGGTCGGCATGGCCACCGACGTGCCGCCGCACAACCTGCGCGAAGTGGCCACGGCGTGCGTGCGTTTGCTGGATGAGCCGAAAGCGACGGTCGCCGAGCTGTGCGAACACATCCTCGGCCCGGATTACCCGACCGAAGCGGAAATCATTACGCCCCGCGCCGATCTGCTGAAGATGTACGAAACCGGCAAAGGCTCGGTGCGCATGCGTGCCGTCTACCACATTGAAGATGGCGACATCGTCGTCACCTCGCTGCCGCATCAGGTCTCTGGCGCCAAGGTCATCGAACAGATCGCCGGGCTGATGCAGGCCAAGCCCTCCAAGGCGCCACAGGTCGCCGACCTGCGTGACGAGTCGGACCACGAGAACCCGTGCCGCCTGGTGATCATCCCGGTCAACAGCCGGGTCGACCATGACGCGCTGATGCAGCACCTGTTCGCGACCACCGATCTGGAGTCCAGCTACCGGGTCAACATCAACATCATTGGCCTGGACGGCAAGCCGCAGCTGAAAAATCTGCGCGCCTTGCTGGTGGAGTGGTTGGAGTTCCGCACCAATACCGTTCGCCGCCGCTTGCAGTTCCGCCTCGATAAAGTGGATCGTCGCCTGCATCTGTTGGACGGTTTGCTGATCGCTTACCTGAATCTGGATGAAGTGATTCACATCATCCGCACGGAAGAGCATCCGCGCGCCAGATTGATCGAGCGCTTCGAACTGAGCGAAATCCAGGCCGATTACATTCTCGATACGCGCTTGCGTCAGTTGGCGCGCCTCGAAGAAATGAAGCTGCGTAACGAACAGGATGAACTGAACAAGGAGCGCGCCAAGCTCATGGCATTGCTGGGCAGTGAAGCCAAGCTCAAGAAGCTGGTGCGCAGCGAAATCATCAAGGACGCCGAAACCTATGGCGACGACCGCCGCTCGCCGATTGTCGAGCGTGCCGAAGCCAAGGCGCTGACCGAACACGATCTGCTGCCCAACGAGAAGGTGACCGTTGTTCTGTCGGAAAAAGGTTGGGTGCGCTCAGCCAAAGGTCACGACATCGATGCGACCGGGCTTTCCTACAAGGCGGGAGACGGTTTCCTGACCGCCGCTGCGGGCCGTTCCAATCAATACGCGGTGTTTATCGACTCGACCGGGCGCAGCTATTCCTTGGCGGCTCACACGCTGCCATCGGCGCGAGGCCAGGGCGAACCCCTGACCGGCAAGCTCCAGCCGCCGCCGGGCGCGACCTTTGAATGCGTGTTGCTGCCTGAAGATGACGCGCTGTACGTGATCGCCTCGGATGCCGGCTACGGCTTCGTGGTCAAGGGCGAAGACCTGCAAGCCAAGAACAAGGCGGGCAAGGCGCTGTTGAGTCTGCCCGCCGGAGCCAAGGTGATTCTGCCGCGCGCAGTGCCGGACCGTGAGCAGAACTGGCTGGCGGCGGTGACCACCGAAGGGCGGCTGCTGATCTTCAAGATCAGCGATTTGCCGCAGCTGGGCAAAGGCAAGGGCAACAAGATCATCGGCATCCCGGGAGATCGGGTGGCGAGTCGTGAAGAGTACGTGACCGATCTTGCAGTGATCCCGCAAGGGGCGACATTGGTCCTGCAAGCGGGCAAACGAACCCTGTCGCTCAAGCCTGATGACCTCGAACATTACAAGGGCGAGCGCGGTCGGCGGGGTAATAAGTTGCCAAGGGGCTTCCAGCGTGTCGATGCGCTGTTGGTGGAAAACGTCGGATAATGGCGGTTTAGAGCTATTAGTCTTCGTTTTGCCATGAAGATCGCCGCATAATCGCTGGAGTCATAGCGCATATTCACGGATGATATGACGTCTTGTGGCGTCGGCGTGGCTGAATGCCTTCATGATTTGTGAGTATTTGCACTGTGGTTCGCCTCGCGGCTGCCACCTGGATGGGACGATGAATCTTCTACGCCTTCCCGTTGTTTTGTTGATGACCAGCGTTTTGGGTCTGGCTGGTTGCAGTGTGCATCAGCCGACTGCGCTTTATCAGTTGGACAGTGGTACACCTGGGCAGCCTACCCGCAGCACAGGGTTGGCTGTTTTACTGGGTCCGGTAACCGTGGCCGACTACCTGCAACGCGAAACGCTGTTGCAGCGTCAGCCAGATGGCAGCCTGACTGCGTCCCAGGAAGGACGCTGGGCGGGTAGCCTGTCTTCGGACATTGATCAGCTTCTGCTGCGCCAATTGGCCTGGAAGCTGGACAGCCAGCGCGTGGTACTCGCGCCGGCCGTCACTGATTTCACGCCTGACGTGCAGGTGGTGCTTTCCATCACCCGCCTGGATTCCGGTGCCAAACAACCTGCAATCCTGGATGCCCAATGGCGCTTGCTGGACCGCAAGGGTCAGGTACGCGACAGCCGCATTGTCCATCTGCAGGAACTGCATGCCGGAACTTCGGCCGATCAGGTTCGTGCTCAGGGTGTCTTGTTGCAGCGTCTGGCCGATCAGCTGAGCTCGGCGGTCAAGCCGATTTCCTGGCAGCCGGTCGAGCAACCAAAGAAAGCCCCGGTGGCTCGCGCCAAAGAGCCGGAGAAGCCCAAGATGCCGATGGCACTGCCGATCCGTACCGATCTGGAAGTGTTCCGCTTCTGACCGGCAGAATCAAAAAACCCGCAGCGATGCGGGTTTTTTTGTATTCAGATTGGCGTGTATCCACAGGAGCGGCTTTAGCCGCGAATTACGCCCTCCCGGCTGAAGCCGGTCCTACGGCATTGGCGTGTATCCACAGGAGCGGCTTTAGCCGCGAATTACGCCCTCCCGGCTGAAGCCGGTCCTACGGCATTAGCGTGTATCCGTAGGAGCGGCTTTAGCCGCGAAGTACGTTCTCCCGGCTGAAGCCGGTCCTGCAGCATCGCGGCATAGCCGTCATTCGGATCAGGCCTTGCGCGTCTCGTGCATGCGTGCGAGTTGGCGTTCGAGCATGGATGGATAGGGTTCCATCAGGCGCTCGACGCAGCAGGCGCCTTCCGGACTGGCGATCGGGCGGATGCGCGCACGTTGACGAATCAGCGCGTCGTCGTTGATCTTGCGCTCGACCAGCAGCAGGTTGCGGCTGTGCTGGGAAAGGGCCAAAGCATCCTGCGCCGTTTCGGTGAGCAGCAGATCGATCTGGCTCAGGCCGGACAGCCCTTCGCCCAGTGTCAGACCCAATTGCAATTGCAGGGTGATGCCGCTGTCGGCGACTTCGATCTGCAAGGCATGGCTCAGCGCCCGCAGCAACTCGCCGCAGCAAATGGCGTTGGTCAGGTAGTCGTCGCCGCTTGCTTCGCTGTGGAACAGCATCAGGGTGCTGCCATCGTTGAGCGTATGCAGTTCGCCTTCATACAGCGACGAAGCCTGATCCAGGCAATCGCGGTAACGTTGCAGCAAATCCGTCAGGCGGGCGCGAGGCAGGCGGCGCAGTTGATCCTGGGAGCCGAGTTGCACAGCCAGGACTGCGCTCGGTTGCGGCGTGCTCGGTGCGAGCGGCGCCTTGCTGACGACAGGCGCCGGGCTGGCGCTGTCACGCAGATCGGCGAACGGATCGTCTTCGTCCTCTTCATCTTCCTCGGCAACCAGTCGACGCTGCACGGGCGGAGCCGGCAAGCGTGGCTTGGGTGCTTCATCGAAGCCTGGCTCGCGCGCATTGCGGCCTTTGAACGCCGGCTCGGCTTCTTCTTCCTGCTCCAGATACGGATCGTCGCCTTCGTCGTCGACGTATTCCGGCTCGGGTTCAGGCTCGGGCTCCGGCATTGGCGGGGCAAAGGACGTTTGCAGCTGGCGGGCCAGATCACCGATTTCGTCCTGACGCTCCACCGCTGGGGTGTACGGATCGATATCGCGCAGCCAGACGCGCAATTGCAGCAGCGGCGTGGAAATATGGCGACCCAGGCGCAAGCTCAATGCCAGGGCCAGCGCGAGCAGAATCCCGGCCAGAATGCCCATGCTTTGCAGGCTGATGGTCATCGGCTGCTGGAATTGACTCATGTCCAGGCTGATGCGCAGGTGCCCGGCCATCACATCCTGAAAGGTGATCTTGATTTCATACAGGCCTTCGGCTTCGCCCAACAACCCGTTTTTCGGGCGCTGACCGGCTTCGGCAAGGATGCGATTGTCCACGCTGTAAATGGCGGCATGGGCTACAAGCGGGTTCTTCACCAGATTGCCGAGCAGCACGTTGAGGCTGAGGATGTCGTTGGACACCAGCAGTTCAGTGGCTGAGGTTGCGGTCTGCGTGGTGAGTGCCTGGCCAAGTGCATCGGCCTGCTCATGCATGGCCTGCTTGAATTGCAAACCCATCACGCCCGCGTAAATCACCAGCGCCAAGGCGACGAGGATCACGTTATGGCTGGCAATGCGCAAAGCAATCGGAACACGGCGATGGCGCAGTGCACGGAAGATAAGCAGGAAGAAATTATCGGTTTTAACTGGCGTGGGCCGGTTCACAGAGCACGGCTCTTTCGGTGAAGTTGCCGCGCAGTATAACGACCGACCCAGTAGCGGCAAAGCGCTGCCTGTGCCCGGTGGTCACTGAAAGTGGTTAGAATGCGGTTTTTTTCCACTGCTGGGGTGCGTCTTGCGCGAAATCGTCCTGATTAACATCACAGGTGTTGACCGTCCGGGTCTCACTGCCGCCATCACTGGCGTGCTCGCGCAAGGCGGGGTGAACATTCTCGATATCGGTCAGGCGGTGATCCACGACACCTTGTCGTTCGGCATCCTGGTCGAAATTCCTGGCACCGAGCAAGGCTCTTCCGTGCTCAAGGACATTCTGTTCACGGCCTACAAGCTCGATCAGCAAGTGCGCTTCACGGCGGTGTCCGAAGAGGATTACCAGCATTGGGTCGACGGGCAGGGCAAGTCGCGGCATATCGTGACGCTGCTGACCCGCAAGGTCACCGCCGAGCAGTTGCAGCGGGTCAGTTCCATCACTGCCAGATACGGGCTGAACATCGACCAGATCGATCGTCTCTCCGGACGCATGCCGCTGGACACCCCCGCCGATCAGGGCAAGGGCTGCATCGAGTTTTCGGTGCGCGGCGAACCGGCTGATCCGAAGGCGATGCAGGCGGAATTCCTCAGCGTGGCTCAGGCGCTGAATGTCGATATCGCGTTCCAGCAGGATTCGCTGTTCCGGCGCAATCGGCGTCTGGCGGTGTTCGACATGGATTCGACGCTGATCGAAGCCGAAGTCATCGACGAGCTGGCCAAGGCCCACGGCGTGGGTGAGCAGGTGTCGGAAATCACTGAGCGCGCCATGCGCGGCGAACTGGATTTTCGCGCCAGCTTCAAGGAGCGCCTGGCGCTGCTCAAAGGGCTGGATGTCAGCGTGCTGGATGAAATCGGCGCATCGTTGCGTCTGACCGAAGGCGCTGAAACCCTGTTCGCAGAACTCAAGCGCCTGGGCTACAAGACGGCGATTCTGTCCGGCGGCTTCACCTATTTCGCCAAGCAACTGCAGACCAAGCTGGGCATTGATTATGTGTTCGCCAACGAGCTGGAAGTGGTGGACGGCAAATGCACCGGCAATGCCATCGAGCCGATTGTCGATGCGCAGCGCAAGGCGGACCTGCTGCGTGAGCTGGCGATCAAGGAAGGCCTGAGCCTGGAGCAGACCATTGCCGTGGGCGACGGCGCCAATGACTTGCCGATGCTGGCAATCGCCGGCCTGGGCGTGGCATTCCGTGCCAAACCGCTGGTCAAGCAGTCAGCCAAACAGGCGATCTCGACGCTGGGCCTGGACGGGATTCTTTACCTGCTCGGTTTCCGTGATCGGGATGGGCGTAACTGATTTTTCGCAGGGCCGGCTCGTTGGACCGGCTTTTCGTAGGACCGGCTTTATCCGGGAGGACACTATTCCTCGCAACAAGCCTGCATGGAATGAACAGTAGCTCTCCCGGCTAAAGCCGGTCCTACGAGCCGGTCCTACGAGTCTGTCCTACGAGCCGGTCCAACGTAAAGGTCCAACGAAAAGGTCCAGCAAGCCGGTCCAGCCGTTCCTGTTACAACGACGACCAAAGCGAATCGAATTCCTGCTCTGCCTTGGGCTGGTCGTTGCCGGTTTCCTTGGGCGCTTCGAAGGTTTCGTATTCGAACTGGTTGTAGCTGCCGCTGCTGGCGCGTCGGTTGTTGAGGGAGCCGCCGCGTTCTTCGCCGCCGATGTTGATCATCACGCTGTTGCCTTCCTGGAACGGCAGGCGCGGGGCGAGGATTGTCGCGGGCTGTTCGATGGCGCGCACTTCCGGGAGCAGCAACGAACGCATGTAAGGGCTGTTCTGTCCGGGTCTGATCATCTGCAGGCCGCAGGGTTGCGCGAATGGCGCGATCAACTCGATCCCCATTTGCGTGCCGCCGCTGCGCACCTGGCGCACCCAGCGCACAACCGCAATGCTCCAGCCCTGGCAGGCATCGTCCTGAATACCCACCAGTTCGCCCGCCTGCAACTGTGGCGGGACTTCCTTGGGCCACGCCAGGCAATATCCGCCGGGGCTGTGATTGACGATGTGCAGGTCGAAGGTCGGGAAGGTTTGCTGCGCATTGGACGCCGCTTCACCGCCTTCGGCTTCGGTTTGCTGATACTGGATCTCTTCAAACGGCAACAGCACTGACGAGGTGTTGCCGCGCTGGGTATCGAACGCAGTGGCCCAGGGATCGTCCGGTTTGTCGCTGGCCAGTTCCATCTTGAATTGCGCGGCCTTGCTGATGACCGGTAATTGCAGCATGTCGCTGAATGAGCGCCGGCCACCGAGGTAATAATGCAGCGCGCTCATGCCGATGCACAGATTCAGCGTGCCTTGGCCCGGCGTGCGCTGAAACGTGCGCTCTGCCACGTCGCCCCATGCCGCAGCCAGATGCTGCAGCAAGTCGGTGGTGATGCCTTGAGGCACCAGCAATGGCAATTGCGGTCGCAGGTCGGCAGGCGTTTCCAGATAACGATTGATCATCGCCGCCAACGCCTGGGTATGCATGCCCAGCAGATCCGGGATCTGTTGTTCGGTGAACAGCGAGGTATAGAGCGGCGGTTTGTCCTGGTCGGGCGCGAGGGCGAACAGGCTGTTGTCGTCGGCCGGAAGTTGCAGGCGGACCAGTGAACTCCACGAATCCAGGACCTCGGCGAGACGACCGATATTGAGCTGACGCATCTGGTTGCAGCGTGAACAGCCCATCAACAACGCAACGATGTAGGTCTGTTCGACAGTCATCGCCTTGACGTTATGCGCCAGCTCATCGTTCACCGCAACCAGATGCAACTGGTGCTGGCGGGCGATCTGATAAATCTTGTGCATCTCCAGCCACAGGCCTTCCTGGACCGGGCAATACAACTGATTGGCGCGAATCAAGGGGCCGTTAAGGCAATGCAGCGCCCGTTGTAATGCGGTGCTCAGCAACGAGATGCGGTCTTTGGTCAGGCGCGCAGCCACGCGCTGGATGATCAGCTTGTAACCCACGGCGAGATGGTTTTGCAGCGCCTGGCAAAGATTGGCGACCTTGCGCGGGCGCTCGTCGAGCACGATGGCCTGATTGAGGAAGTGCCGCTCCAGGTGCTTGCAGACGAAGTACACCTCGGGCCGCAGCAGCTCAAGCAGTTGCAGGCGGTTTTCACTGGGCGTGAGTAACTGATTGAGTTCGCTGAGGCCCTGATAGAGCTGGCGCGCCATTTCGCCAAGATTGGCTTTGGGCAGGGTTGAGATCCAGCGTTTCAGGTCGCGAGGGTTTGCTTCACAGAATGTCAGGCTCGACTGCGTCGGCGTAGGGACACGCAACAACACGGGAAGGCTTGAAATGCTCATGTGACAGGCTGACTCCAACTGCTTACTGGCCCGAACGGCGGCATTCGATTCACGCGTTAATAGCATTGACTCATTGAGAGTCGTGCAATCTGCATCAATGAAATGCGAAGTTTCCTACAGCGCCGATGCCGTGACTTTAACAGCATCGGCGTGCAGTCGCAGCCCTTGTTCTACAAACGGGAACGCTAGCCGGGTTACTGGCTCATGCGTTACAGCTCAACAGGGGCAACGCTCTGTACCTGGATTTCGACCGGCGATGCCAGTTTCTCGCCCATTTTGACGGGTGAACCGGCCGCCAGTTCCTCGGCCCATTTAATCTGGTTGGGTCCGAACAGCACGATGGCGGTGGAGCCCAGTTTGAAGCGGCCCAGTTCGGCGCCTTTCTCCAGATGGATCGGCGCGCGTGCGGCTTCGTCGTAGCGGAAGGTTTTCAGCTCGCGTTTCGGTGGAGTGACCAGGCCGGCCCAGACGGTTTCGATCGACGCAACGATCATCGCGCCGACCAGCACCACGGCCATCGGTCCACGCTCGGTGTCGAACAGGCAGACCACGCGTTCATTGCGGGCGAACAGCTCCGGCACGTTCTCGGCCGTGGTCTGGTTGACTGAAAAAATCCGCCCCGGCACATACACCATCTCGCGCAGGGTGCCCGCCAATGGCATGTGCACCCGGTGATAGTCCTTGGGCGAGAGGTAAACCGTGGCGAACTCGCCGCCCATGAACGGCGCTGACAGGCTGGCGTCACCGCCCAACAGTTCAAGCACGCTGAAGCTGTGGCCCTTGGCCTGGAAGATGCGGCCGTGATCAATCGGACCCAGCTGACTGATCGCGCCATCGGCCGGGCAGAGAATCGCGCCCGGCGTGACGTCCAGCGGGCGAGCGTCGGGTTTCAACGCGCGGGTAAAGAACGCGTTGAAGTGCTCATAAGCGGTGAGGTCTTCCACCAGCGCCAGGGACATATCCACCTGATAGCGACGGGCGAACCATGCGGTGAAGGCGTTCTTGAACCAGCGCACCCGGCATTCGGCAACGCAGCCAGCCAGACGGGACAGCAAGTGGTGCGGCAACAAATACTGGCTGAAGATAAACAGACGCTTTTTCATCAAAATTCCTAAAACGATAAAGGTGTGCTGAACGTAATGTTACAGGTCGGCCCGCTGTCAGCGTTCGACCGGTGTGTCCGGGTGGTTGCCCCATTCGCCCCAGGAGCCGGCATAGCCTTTGACTCGCGGGTAACCCAGCGCCTTGGCCACCAGATAGGTGAAGCCGGAGCGATGGTGGGTCTGGCAATGGGTGATCACTTCCTTGTCGGCGGTGATGCCCAGGCTGTCGAGGATTTCGGCAATGTCTTCGCGAATGCGCAGATTGCGCGCCGGGTCCATGCCTGCGGTCCATTCGAAGTTGACTGCGCCGGGTATGTGCCCGGCCTTGGCCGCCAGGACCTTTTCCCCTGAGTATTCCGTGGGGCCGCGCGCATCCCAGACGGCCAGATCGGCCGCGCCGAGACGGCTTTGCAGGTATTCGCGAGTGGCGGTGGGTTCGCTGTGCAACGTCAACGGCACCGGCTGGCCGGCCGATGGCGGGACGTCAGTTGAGAGCGGCAAGTCTTCCGCCTGCCAGGCAAGCAGTCCGCCATCCACGTAGTGATACTGATGGTGTCCGATAACATCCAGTAACCAGATAAACCGCCCGGCCCAGCCGCCGCCTTCGTCGTCGTAGACCACGTAGACCGCGTTCGGGTTATGACCCAGCTCGCCGAACAAGGCTTCGAGCTGCGGTTGTGCCGGCAGCAGGCCGGGGGCTGGAGGCTGGCCCAGTTGCGTGCGCTTGGGATCGACAAAGCGTGCGCCGGGGATGTGTCCGGCGTCATACCGGGCGCTGCTGGTCAGATCCACCAGAATCAGCTCCGGCGCGTCGAGGCGTGCCAGCAGGTCGCTGGGTTCGATGACCAGCGGCAGGCTAGAGAAGACGGACATGTGCAGCCTCCAATATCGGAAAAAGAGGCGAATTGTAGCCCAGCTGTCAGGCTTTGCGACCACTAAAGCTGGTCATCGCCCGCTCGATGCATTGACAGGTTTTTCCGAAAGCCTGTACGGATATCTCCGAAAGCGGCCCGCCGCCCTGGTCGGCGAACACCAGCATCACCACTTTGCCATTGCTGCTCAGGGAGCGAATCAACCAGTGCTGACCCTTGAACAGGCCCCTGATGCTGCCCGGCAACAACGCTGAAAACTGATCGATGTTGGCCGGTGTCATGCGCAGTTGAGTGGGTTGCGCGAGCAAGCGCTGCAACACCGTGCTTTCTTTTATATACAGCACGGTTTCTGCGGCTTCCTTCTGTAAGCCACCGATCTGGTGAACCCGCAGCATGGTGGCCGTCTTGTCCGTCATCATCAGCATGACCCGCTGCATGCCGCAGGACAGCAAGGCGTCACGGGAAGAGGTGGTCAAGTGCATCGCGTTATTGAACGGGCTCGGTTCGATCAGCAGCTCGGCACAGTGTTTGCGCCAGATTTGCAACGCTTCGGCAGAGGGCGGCGGGGCGGGCAGCATGCCGCGATGGACCCGACGCGTGTCCCACGGCCAGAGCAGCGCTTCGGCAGGATGCCATGTTCCCGGAGCCGCGTGCTGTCGGGCGCTGCTGGCGGCGTTCTGGTGCACCTGTTGTTGCACGACATCCAGCGGTTGTTGCAGATACAGACTGGTCAGCAGCTCCCAGCGCAGGCAATGCGGGCTGTCCCAGGCTTGCTGGGCCGCCAGCGCCAGGCCGTTGCCGAGCAACACCGTATTGGCGGGCTGATTCAGCCAGCGATGCAAATGAGGGTCGGCGTCCATCAGCTGTTGCTGGAGCAACGGATCGTCATTGTTGCGGGCGATGCGCATGGCTTTCACCAGTTGGCGCCGCTCGCTGATCAGCAAGCGATAACCCTGAGTCACCCACAGCGGCAGATGCCAAAGCTCGGCCAGGGTGATGCACAGCTCCAGCAGGCTGACGCCAAACAGTTCTTTTTCCACCACGCGAGAAGACTCGCCTTGATGGATGACGCGCATTTCCCATTCATCGAGCAGCTTGGGATACGTCAGCGCCATCGGCCACAAAGGCGAGAGAAACAGCAGGCTGCCCAAGTGAATGTCCTGCCAGAGCCGGGCCAGACGCCCGGCGAACAGACCGCTGGCCTGCTGGGTCGCGTGTTGGCTGACCAGTAACAGTTGGCGAAACGTGGCGGGAATTTCGTCCGCTTCCAGCGTCGGCAGGCGATTGAGCAGCACTTCGGTGCGCGCCAGCCCAAGACGATTGATTGCCACCTCAAGGCTCTCGGCGGGCTCCGCCAGTTTGTTGGTGTGGTGATTGGCCTCGCGCATGACGCTGAGCACCAGCGCCGGGCTGTCCTGAACCATGTCGGCGATATCACGCAGCGAGCGGCGACTGTCGTTGAGTGCCGAGCGCACGCGTTTGTGGCTGGCCGCAGGCACCGGCAATGCAACGCCGTCGAGCTGCTTGACCCAGGCATCCAGGGTCTTGGGAACAGGTAGCGGTGTCGAGGTATCTGGAGGCATGCATCAGGCCTGTACGACTGGATATTTTAGGCAGTATGGACTGCGAAATTTCAGGGTAAGACATCAGTTTGCGGGCCGCCGTTCAAGGCCCGGCTGGCTTTTCCACATTACGGCCTATAGTCTGGCCCACATATGCCGATAAGTAGAAGAAGAGTTTCACGAACTTCCGCAACATGTCCCTGAATCCGACTTGGTAAGTAGTTTCTACCTATGGCTAAAATTATCGGCATCATTGTCGTTTTCGCGAGCGTGCTCGGCGGATACGTTCTGTCCCATGGCAAGATTGCGGCATTGATCCAGCCCTTCGAGGTTTTGATCATCGGCGGCGCGGCATTGGGTGCGTTCCTCCAGGCCAACCCCGGCTACATGACCATGCACGTGTTCAAGAAGTCGCTGAAAATGTTCAGCACGCGCTTCACTCACGCGTATTACCTTGAAGTCCTCGGCCTGGTGTACGAGATCCTCAACAAGAGCCGTCGCGAAGGCATGATGGCGATTGAAGGGGATATCGAGGACGCAGCGGCCAGCCCAATCTTCGCCAAATATCCGGGCGTGCTCAAAGACGAGCGGATGACGGCGTACATCTGTGATTACCTGCGCATCATGTCCTCGGGCAACATGGCTCCCCACGAGCTGGAAGGCCTGTTCGACATGGAACTGCAAAGCATCAAGGAAGAACTCGGGCATCCCTCCCACGCCATTACCGGCATCGCGGACGGCATGCCCGGTTTCGGTATCGTCGCGGCGGTACTCGGTATCGTGGTGACCATGGCCTCCCTGGGCGACGGCGACAAGGCTGCCATCGGTAACCACGTCGGCGCGGCACTGGTCGGTACGTTCTTCGGTATTCTCGCGGCCTACGGCTTTTTCGGCCCGCTGGCCACGTCCCTGGCCCACGATGCCAAGGAAGAGCTGAATGTCTATGAAGCCATCAAGGCATCGCTGGTGGCTTCGGCGTCCGGCATGCCGCCATCGCTGGCCGTAGAATTTGGCCGCAAGGTTTTGTATCCCGCGCATCGGCCCAGCTTCAGTGAGCTGGAGCAAGCGGTTCGCGGTCGCTAAGCCATGGAAAATAATCAGCCGATAATCATCAAGCGCGTCAAGCGCTATGAAGGCGGACACCACGGCGGGGCATGGAAAATCGCCTTCGCCGACTTTGCTACGGCGATGATGGCGTTCTTCCTGGTGCTGTGGCTGATGTCGTCGGCCACGCCCGAGCAGTTGCTGGCCATTGCCGGCTACTTCAAGGACCCGGTGGGGTTTTCCGACAGCGGCTCGCCCTACGTGATCGACCTCGGCGGTTCGCCGGAAATGTCCCCGGACCAGACCCTGAACCCCGAGATCAAGTCCACGCCGACCCCGGACAACGTACCTATCGAATCCGACTCGGCAGAAGCCAAGGCCGAAGCGGTCGAGCAGGAACGTCTGGAAATGCTTCTGCAAGAATTGCAGAACAAGGTCAACGAGAACCCGGAACTGCAGAAATTCAAGGATCAGATCCACTTCGAGATTACCCAGGACGGCCTGCGGATTCAGATCACCGATGCTGACAATCGGCCGATGTTCGATCTGGGCAGCGCGCGCCTCAAGCCGTATTTCGAAGACATCCTGCTGGCGATGGCCGACACCATCAAAGCGGTGCCGAACAAGATCAGCATCAGCGGTCACACCGACGCCAAGCCTTTCGTGGGTAACGGCGATTACGGCAACTGGGAGTTGTCGGCCAACCGGGCCAACGCGGCGCGTCGAGCGCTGATCGCGGGCACCTATCCGGAAAGCCAGGTCGCCCGTGTCGTGGGGTATGCATCGTCTGCGCTGTATGACCGCACGCAGCCGTTCAACCCGGTGAACCGCCGGATCGACATCGTGGTAATGACCAAAAAGGCACAGCAACGTATCGAAGGCACTCACGGCGTGGGCGATGGCAATACCCCTCCAAAACCGGCCACGCCCGCAACACCGCCCGGCGCGTCGAATACGAAGCCGCCTGATCCGCAGGCCTACGCCCAGCCTCATGAGCTTCGGCAAAAGCTGAATATCTTCGAGGATGGCACGCTGAAGATGGACGAGACGAAGAACTAGCAAACAAAAAGCCCGGATTCAAACGAATCCGGGCTTTTTTTTCTTCACGCCGTAGGAGGGGAATTGTCCCGAAGACGCTGGTGCAAGCGCTGAGGATATTCCGGCTCAGACCCGACGCCTTCCCGGACAAGTCCGGTCCTACCTGATTTTTTGCACGCCCCGTAGGAGGGGACTTGTCCCCGAATACGCCGGTGCAAGCGCTGAAGATATTCCTTGGCGCTCCCGACGTTTTCCCGAACAAGTCCGGTTCTACCGAGCAACACAGAATCAGGTAGGAGGGAATTTATCCCCGAATAGGCATTATGGTCGCAGGATAATTATCTGCTGCACCGACGCCATCGGGGACAAGTCCCCTCCTACAATGGTCGCGCCTACCCAATCAATAACTGTTTTCCGGCAAGCTGGCGATGATCGAGCGATAGCTGTTCATGCGTTGCTGCTGCACGCGGCCTTCTTCCAGGGCGATGATCAATGCACAGCCCGGCTCGCGGTCGTGTTTGCAATCGCGGAAACGGCAGTGGCCGATCAAATCCTGGAACTCGATAAAGCCTGCTTCGACATCGGCGCGGCTCACGTGGCCGAGGCCAAATTCACGAATCCCCGGGGAGTCGATCAGTTCGCCGCCACCCGGGAAGTGGAACAACCGCGCGGTGGTGGTGGTGTGCGTGCCCTGGCCGGACCACTCGGACAGCGGGCCGACGCGGGTGTCGACCTCCGGCAGCAGGCTGTTGACCAGCGAAGACTTGCCGACACCGGACTGGCCGACAAACACGCTGATGTGCCCATCGAGCTGGGCTTGCAGCTGTTGCATGCCGTCGCCCTGATGCGCTGACACTTCCAGCACCGGATAACCCAGCGTGCGATAAACCGCCAATAACGCATTCAGCGCGGGCGCGTTCTGCTCGTCGATCAGGTCGAATTTGTTCAGCAGCAACAGCGGACGAATCCCGGCGTGCTCGGCGGCGACCAGATAACGGTCGATCAGGTTGGCATGCGGTTCAGGCGCTGGCGCAAACACAATCACGATCAGATCGACGTTGGCGGCAACCGGCTTGAGTTGCCCACGGCTGTCCGGGCGGCACAGCTCGGTGGTGCGCGGCAGCTGGGCGACGATAACGCCGATGCCCTGATTGCCGGCGCGCCAGACGACGCGGTCACCGGTTACCAGTGCAGGCAGGTTGGCGCGCAAGTGGCAACGGAACACTTGTCCGCTCAGATCGCCTTCCTGCGCTTCGACCTCGACCTGAATACCAAAGTGCGCGATCACCAGACCGGTCTGCTCGGGGCCAAGATCGCCGCCCTCAAGGGTTTCCAGCGTCAGTGACTCACGTTTGGCGACGCGGGCAGCGCGCTCGCCCTGGATCTTTTCGATGCGCCAGTTCTGACGACGATTGAGTTGGCGTTTGGCCATGGGTGTTCCGAGTAGATAAAGCAGCTGATTAGATAAAACGCGATGGAGTCTAGCATGCCGGGGTGAGCTAAACTGCGCGCCTACGCTGAGGAGCCGACATATGCAAAACAAGCAGAACCTGATCTGGATCGATCTGGAAATGACCGGTCTGGACCCAGACACCGACGTCATCATTGAAATGGCCACCATCATCACCGACAGCCAGCTCAATACCTTGGCTGAGGGCCCGGTGATCGCCATCCATCAGAGCGACGAGACACTGGCCAGAATGGACGAGTGGAACACCCGTCAACACGGCGGCTCGGGCCTGACCCAGCGGGTTCGCGAAAGCACCATCAGCATGGCCGAAGCCGAAGCCGAGACGCTTGAGTTCATCAAGCTATGGGTGCCGGAGCGCAGCTCGCCGATCTGCGGCAACAGTATTTGCCAGGATCGCCGCTTCCTTTATCGCCACATGTCAGCGCTGGAAAACTACTTCCACTACCGCAACCTTGACGTTTCGACCCTCAAGGAGCTGGCGGCGCGCTGGTCGCCTGAGCTGAAATTCAAGAAAGGCAGCACGCATCTGGCCCTGGACGACATTCGCGAATCCATTGCCGAGTTGCGCTTCTATCGCGAGCACTTCATCAAGGCGTAACGTTTCCGCCGCTCTGTGGGACCGGCTTCAGCCGGGAAGAGGGCTTCCAATCGACGCCTCTTCCTGGCCCATGCTGCTTTGGTACACTGCGCGGCTTCGTCGCAGGGACCGCCGCCATGTTGCTGATGCTCTATTTGATTGCCATTACTGCTGAGGCCATGACCGGTGCTCTTTCGGCGGGTCGACGCGGCATGGACTGGTTCGGTGTGGTGCTGATCGCTTGCGTGACGGCCCTGGGCGGTGGTTCGGTGCGCGACGTGCTGCTCGGGCACTACCCGCTGACCTGGGTGAAAAACCCGGAATACCTGATCCTGACCAGCGTCGCGGCCTTGCTGACGATTTTCATCGCGCCGCTGATGCGTCATTTACGCTCGCTGTTTCTGGTGCTTGATGCGCTGGGCTTGGTGGCCTTCACCCTGATCGGTTGCATGACCGCACTGGAAACCGGCAACGGCATGCTGGTCGCCTCGGTGTGCGGGGTGATTACCGGCGTGTTCGGCGGCATCTTGCGCGACATCTTCTGCAACGACATCCCGCTGGTGTTCCGTCGCGAGCTATACGCCAGCGTGTCTTTCCTGGCCGCGTGGTGCTTCCTGCTGTGCCTGCACTTTCAGTTGCCGTCCGATCAGAGCGTGCTGATTACCCTGTTTGGCGGCTTGCTGCTGCGCCTGCTGGCGATTCGCTTCAACTGGAACATGCCGAAGTTTGTCTACAAGGATGAGCATTAATGAGTGGGACCGGCTTTAGCCGGGATGGGGTCCTTACACTCGCCCCATTTCTATCGCAAGGACCTCCGTCTTCCCGGCTAAAGCCGGTCCCACCAGGTGTGGTGCCTTCTGATCAGCGCTGCTCATGCTGCCTCAACGCCCACTCCACATGCTCGCGCACCAATTCCGACGGATAATCCCGGCGTGCTTCCAGTGCCTGCAACACCGGAATCGTCGACGGCGCGTTGCCCAGCCCGACCGCCAGATTGCGCAGCCAGCGTTCATAACCTGCGCGTCGCAACGGCGAGCCTTCGGTGTTGCTGAGAAATTTCTCTTCATCCCACATGAACAACTCGGCCAGCCCGGCATTATCCAGGTTGTGGCGGGGCTGAAAGTCACTCTGGTCTGTAGGCCGAGCGAAGCGATTCCACGGGCAGACGATCTGGCAGTCATCGCAGCCGAACACCCGATTGCCGATCAGCGGCCGCAGTTCTTCCGGGATCGCCGTCTTCAATTCAATGGTCAGGTAGGAAATGCAGCGTCGGGCGTCCAGCACGTACGGCCCGACGAAAGCCGCAGTGGGGCAAATATCCAGGCACGCCGTGCAGCGCCCGCAATGTTCGCTGGCGTGAGGCGGGTCAACCGGCAGCGGCAGGTCGACGAACAGTTCGCTGAGGAAGAAAAAGCTGCCGGCCTTGCGATTCAGCACCAAAGTATTCTTGCCGATCCAGCCCAGGCCCGCCTGCTCGGCGATGGCTTTCTCCAGGACCGGGGCGCTATCAACGAACGCGCGATAGCCAAACGGACCGATGTCTTTCTGAATGCGCTCGGCCAGTTGTTGCACGCGCTTGCGGATCAGCTTGTGATAATCGCGCCCCAACGCATAGCGCGACACGTAGGCCTTTTCCGGTTCTGCCAGGCGCTGGGTCATCTCGGTATCGCCGGGCAGATAATCCATACGTAGCGAAACCACGCGCAGCGTTCCGGGCACCAACTCGTCCGGGTGCGAACGTTTGCTGCCATGCGCTGCCATATAGTCCATCTCGCCGTGATAACCCTTGTCGAGCCAGCGCTGCAGATGTTGCTCGTGCTCGGCCAGGTCCAGCCCGGCAATGCCGACTTGCTGAAAACCCAGCTCGCGGCCCCACGCCTTGATCGATTGGGCAAGGGTGGTCAGATCGGCAGTATTGAGTGGATCTACAGTAATAGCAGGCATGCGCAGAGAGAAACCGGGCGGAGGTGCGTATAATTCTGCCAGACATCGGAGCCCAGAGACGCATGGTCGACACTAAACCGCAATTACCCGACGCGCTGTATGACGCCGCACAGGTCCGCGACCTCGATGCACGGCTGATTGCCGCCGGTACGCCTGGCATGGAATTGATGCAGCGCGCCGCCCACGCCACCTGGCGCGCGGTGCGTCGGCACTGGCCGGATGCGGGCACATTGACTGTGCTGGCCGGGCGCGGCAACAACGCCGGGGATGGTTATCTGGTTGCGTCATTGGCGCTCAAGGCTGGGTGGCAGGTTCAGGTGTTGGCGGTTGGCGATGCTGATGCGCTGGCTGGCGATGCGGCCGCAGCCCATGCTGAAGCCATTTCGAATGGTGTGAAGGTCGCACCATGGGCCGGGCAGCCGCTGACCGGCATCGTGCTGGATGCGCTGCTCGGCACCGGATTGAGCGGCGATGTGCGTCAGCCGTATCTCGAAGCCATTGAAGCGATCAATGCCTGCAACGCGCCGGTTGCCGCCGTGGACATTCCGTCCGGGCTTAGCTCCGACACCGGGCGAATGCTCGGCGTTGCCGTGCGCGCCGACCTGACGGTGACCTTTATTGGCCTGAAGCTCGGGCTTTTCACCGGCGATGCAGCGGATCTGGTCGGCGAGCTGGTTTTCGATGACTTGCAGGCTGATCCGGCTATCGTCGCGCAGCAGCCAATCAGCGCGACACGACTCGACAGCTCAAACCTGCCGCATCTCGCGCCACGTCCGCGCACGGCTCACAAAGGTCAATATGGCCGGGTGCTGGTGATCGGTGGCGATCACGGGTTTGGCGGCGCGGCGCTGTTGTCGGCAGAAAGCGCCCTGCGCAGTGGCGCGGGCATGGTCACGCTGGCAACCCGGGCCGAGCATGTTCCCGCTGCCCTGGCGCGGTTCCCCGAGGTCATGAGCGCGGGCATCAGTTCCGCCAATCAATTGCGTGCCTTGATCGAGCCGGCCAGCGTGCTGGTGATCGGTCCTGGCCTGGGCAAGGCCAGTTGGGGGCGCAGTCTGCTGTCGGCGGCGGCCAGCGCGGATCTGCCGCAAGTCTGGGATGCCGACGCTCTTAATCAATTGGCCGAAGGTCTGGCAAGCCTGCCCAAAGACAGCGTGATCACCCCGCATCCCGGCGAAGCGGCGCGTTTACTCGGCATCAGCACTCGGGACGTTCAGGCCGATCGCCCGGCGGCAGCCCGGGCCCTGGCGAAAAAATTTGATGCTGTGTGTGTCCTCAAAGGCACCGGCAGCCTGATTGCAGATGTCGATGGCGCTCTGGCTTTGTGTGATCGTGGCCATCCGGCCATGGCCACTGGCGGGCTGGGCGACGTGCTGGCCGGCCTGATCGGCGCGCTGATGGCGCAAAAGATGAAACCGTTCGATGCGGCGTGCCTCGGCGTATGGCTGCACGCCAGTGCTGGCGAACAGGTCGGCAAGATCGGCCGTGGGCTGGCGGCCAGCGATGTCATTCCAGCCATTCGTCTGTTATTGGAGGAGCAACAACCGTGTCTGCACTAACGCTCAATGTCGCCGGCGAAGAGGCCATGACCGATCTCGGAACGCGCATTGCCAAGGTCACGCAAGGCGTCGGCCTGATCTTTCTCGAAGGTGATCTGGGCGCCGGCAAAACCACGCTTTCGCGAGGCATTATCCGGGGTTTGGGCCATGTGGGCGCGGTCAAGAGTCCGACCTTCACCTTGGTTGAACCCTACGAGATCGGCTCGATTCGCGCTTTCCATTTCGACCTCTACCGACTGGTCGATCCAGAGGAACTGGAGTACCTGGGGATCCGCGATTACTTCGAAGATGACGCCCTTTGTCTGATCGAGTGGCCCCAGCGTGGTGCAGGCTTTTTGCCAAAGCCTGACCTGACCATTACCATTGGCTCGCATGCGGAAGGTCGATCCCTGACTTTGAGCCCTGGTGGCTCGCGTGGCGAGACCTGGTGTGCCGCTTTGGCTTTGGAATTCAAATAGATATGGGGTTAGGTATGCGCATGCGCGCGCTGGTTACTGTAGTGGGTCTGCTATTGACGGCCTTGTCTGTCAATGCGCTGGCCGAATCACAAGTACGAAGTGTCCGCTTATGGCGTGCACCGGATAACACGCGACTGGTTTTCGATCTTTCCGGGCCCGTTCAACACAGCGTTTTTACCCTGACTTCCCCTGATCGTCTGGTAATCGACATCAATGGAGCGACCCTCGGTGGCCCGCTCAACGTACCCATGGCCAATACGCCGATCACCAGCATGCGCTCGGCGCAACGCACGCCCACCGATTTGCGGGTGGTCATCGACCTCAAGAAAGCGGTAACCCCGAAAAGCTTCACCCTGGCGCCCAACCAGCAATACGGCAACCGTCTGGTGGTCGACCTGTTTGACGAAGCGTCGGATGCCAACCCGACGCCGATCGTGGCCGAAACAGCCGCCAATACCGCTCCGGCAGTGCCGATCAGCCCGGCAAAACCGGCGATCAAGCTGACGCCGGTGCCGAACGGCAAGCGCGACATTGTCGTGGTGATCGATGCCGGTCACGGTGGCGAAGATCCCGGCGCTTCGGGCGGGGCCGGACAGAAAGAGAAGAACGTGGTGCTGTCCATCGCCAGGGAATTGCAACGCCAGATCAACGCCGAAAAAGGCTATCGAGCTGAGTTGACCCGGACCGGCGACTACTTCATTCCGCTGCGCAAGCGTACCGAGATCGCTCGGGCCAAGGGCGCAGACCTGTTCGTGTCGATTCACGCTGACGCCGCGCCTTCCTCGGCGGCATTCGGCGCGTCGGTGTTTGCCTTGTCCGAACGCGGTGCAACTTCCGAAACCGCGCGCTGGCTGGCCGACAGTGAAAACCGTTCCGACTTGATCGGCGGCGCTGGCGCAGTGAGCCTGGACGACAAGGACCGCATGCTGGCGGGCGTATTGCTCGACCTGTCGATGACCGCTTCGTTGTCATCGAGTCTCAACGTCGGACAGAAAGTGCTGACTAACATCGGCCGCGTCACCTCGCTGCACAAGTCGCGGGTCGAGCAAGCGGGCTTCATGGTGCTCAAGTCGCCGGACATCCCGTCGATTCTGGTGGAAACCGGCTTCATCTCGAACACCGCCGAAGCGGCCAAGCTTTCAGGCTCGCCGCATCAACAGGCGCTGGCGCGGTCGATCAGCTCCGGGGTCCGGCAGTTCTTCCAGCAGAATCCGCCACAAGGCACTTACATTGCCTGGTTGCGCGATAACGGCAAGCTGGCCCAGGGCCCGCGCAATCACGTGGTTCAGGCAGGTGAAACCATGGCCATGCTGGCCGCGCGCTACGACATGAGCACCGGCGTGCTGCGCAATGCCAATGGGTTGAGTTCCGATGAGTTGCGAATCGGCCAGAATCTGAAAATCCCCAACTCAGAGGTCGCCACGCAGCCATGACCGACTTACTCGTCGACAGCATTGAAGCGGACGTCAGCGCCGATACCGCCAGCGTTTCGCTCAGTGCTGCGCGCATCGAACTGCTCAGCCCGCGACTGGCCAACCAGATCGCTGCGGGCGAAGTGGTCGAACGACCGGCTTCAGTCATCAAGGAGTTGCTGGAAAACAGCCTCGACTCTGGCGCCAAACGCATTGATGTCGACGTCGAGCAGGCCGGGATCAAGCTGCTGCGGGTGCGCGACGATGGCAGCGGCATTTCTTCCGACGACTTGCCGTTGGCCCTGGCCCGACACGCGACCAGCAAGATTCGTGATCTGGAGGACCTTGAGCGGGTCATGAGCCTGGGCTTTCGCGGCGAGGCGCTGGCGTCGATCAGCTCGGTCGCCCGCTTGACCCTGACCTCGCGCACCCGCGATGCCGATCAAGCCTGGCAGGTGGAAACCGAAGGCCGTGACATGGCTTCGCGGGTTCAACCCGCAGCGCATCCGGTGGGCACCTCGGTGGAAGTGCGCGATCTGTTTTTCAATACCCCGGCGCGGCGCAAGTTTCTCAAGGCCGAAAAAACCGAATTCGATCACTTGCAGGAAGTCATCAAGCGCATGGCGCTGGCCCGTTTCGACGTGGCTTTCCACCTGCGCCACAATGGCAAGACGATTCTCAGCCTGCACGAAGCCCACGATGACAACGCCCGGGCCAGACGTGTTGCAGCAATCTGCGGCCCAGGTTTTCTGGAGCAGGCGCTGCCTATCGAGATCGAGCGCAATGGTCTGCATTTGTGGGGTTGGGTCGGTTTGCCGACGTTCTCGCGCAGTCAGGCGGATCTGCAATATTTCTACGTGAATGGCCGTGCGGTGCGCGACAAACTGGTCGCCCACGCGGTGCGTCAGGCCTATCGCGATGTGCTGTTCAATGGCCGTCATCCGACTTTCGTGCTGTTTTTCGAGGTGGACCCGGCGGTCGTCGACGTCAACGTGCACCCGACCAAGCATGAAGTGCGCTTCCGCGACGGGCGCATGGTTCACGATTTCCTGTATGGCACCTTGCATCGCGCCTTGGGTGATGTGCGGCCGGAAGATCAACTGACCGGCTCCGCTCCAGTTACCGCCATCGAGCGGCCAACCGGTCCGGACGCTGGCGAATTCGGGCCGCAGGGCGAAATGCGCCTGGCCAATAACCTGCTGGAGCAGCCCCAAGGCGAGCCGTATGCGCGGCCAGCTGGTTCCGGGGCGGGCGCGGGTTATCAATATCAGTACACGCCACGCCCCGGCGCAACCTTGCCCGCCGCCGAAGCGCAAAGCGCCTACCGCGAGTTTTTCGCGCCGCTGCCGGGCGCTGCGTCCGTCTCGCTGCCGGAAACCCAGGGCGATATCCCGCCGTTGGGCTATGCGCTGGCGCAACTCAAGGGCATTTATATCCTTGCCGAGAACGCGCTTGGTCTGGTGCTCGTGGACATGCATGCCGCCCATGAGCGAATCATGTACGAGCGCCTGAAAATCGCCATGGCCAGCGAAGGCTTGAGCGGCCAGCCATTGCTGGTGCCGGAATCCATCGCTGTCAGCCAGCGCGAAGCGGATTGTGCCGAAGAACATATCGAGACTTTCCAGCGCCTGGGCTTTGAATTGCAGCGCCTGGGCCCGGAAACCCTGGCGATCCGGCAAATCCCGGCGTTGCTCAAGCAGGCCGAAGCCAATCGGCTGGTCAGCGACGTGTTGGCGGATTTGATGGAATACGGCACCAGCGATCGGGTTCAGGCGCACATGAACGAGCTGCTGGGCACCATGGCCTGTCATGGCGCGATTCGCGCCAATCGGCGTCTGGCGATCCCGGAAATGAACGGCTTGCTGCGTGATATGGAAAACACCGAGCGCAGCGGTCAATGCAACCACGGTCGGCCGACCTGGACCCAAATGGGTCTGGACGATCTGGACAAACTCTTTTTGCGCGGTCGTTGAATGAGCGCTTTACCTCCCGCCATCTTTCTCATGGGCCCCACCGCCGCGGGCAAGACCGATCTGGCTATCGAACTCAGCAAAGTCTTGCCGTGCGAGCTGATCAGCGTCGATTCGGCGCTGGTCTATCGCGGCATGGACATCGGCACGGCCAAGCCATCAAAAGCACAATTGGCCGAGTTTCCCCATCGTCTGGTCGATATTCTGGACCCGGCGCAAAGCTATTCGGCAGCGGATTTTCGCACCGACGCATTGGCGGCCATGGCGGAAATCACCGCGCGGGGCAATATTCCGCTGCTGGTGGGTGGCACGATGTTGTATTTCAAGGCTCTGATGGACGGGCTGGCGGATATGCCGGCCGCCGATGCCGAAGTCCGTGCGCAACTTGAAGCCCGGGCGGCGGTCCATGGTTGGCAGGCATTGCATGATGATCTGGCGGCCGTAGACCCGGTGTCGGCGGCACGAATTCATCCCAATGATCCGCAGCGCTTGATACGCGCGCTGGAAGTTTATCGGGTCAGCGGTTTGAGCATGACCGCCCACCGCGAGCAACAAACTGCGCAAAGTACCGACGCAGCGGCTTCGGGACGTCGGCAATTGCCCTATACTGTCGCGAACCTGGCTATTGCTCCGGCAGATCGCAAGGTGTTGCATGACCGTATTGCGTTACGTTTTTCACAAATGCTGGACCAGGGATTTCTGGATGAGGTGCTGGCATTGCGTTCACGAGGCGACCTGCATTCGGGGTTGCCATCGATCAGAGCCGTTGGTTATCGCCAGGTCTGGGATCATCTGGATGGAAAGCTGACACGGTCTGAAATGCAGGAGCGGGGGATTATTGCCACGCGTCAACTGGCCAAACGGCAGTTCACCTGGTTACGCAGTTGGGAAGATTTACACTGGTTGGACAGCCTGGCTTGCGACAATCTGCCACGTGCCTTGAAATACCTGGGCTCGGTCTCCATATTGAGCTGAGTCCTTGCAATAGCCGTCTATCCTTGGGGGGTGGCGGTAAAGCCCATTGAATTCGAATTATTATTGATCCTTAAAGGAGTGCGGCACATGTCAAAAGGGCATTCGCTACAAGACCCTTACCTGAACACTTTACGTAAAGAAAAGGTTGGGGTTTCGATCTATCTGGTAAACGGTATCAAGCTGCAAGGCACGATCGAGTCTTTCGACCAGTTCGTAATTTTGCTGAAAAACACTGTCAGCCAAATGGTTTACAAGCACGCCATCTCTACCGTTGTACCGGTTCGTCCAATTCGTCTGCCTAGCGCCGCCGAATCCGAGTCGGGTGACGTTGAGCCAGGTAACGCCTGATAGGAGTCTGCATTGTTCTTTGAGCGCCACAGTGGTGGTGAACGGGCAATCCTCGTTCACTTGGATGGTCAGGACCCTGAGGCGCGCGAAGATCCGCAGGAGTTTCAGGAGTTGGCCATATCGGCTGGCGCCGATACCGTCGCGTTCGTTAACGTGCCGCGTCATCGGCCATCGGCCAAATATCTGATTGGCAGCGGCAAGGTCGAAGAACTTCGCGACCAGGTCAAAGCCGAAAAAATAGATATCGTCATCTTCAATCACATCCTCACGCCCAGTCAGGAGCGCAACCTCGAGAAAGTCTTCGAGTGTCGCGTGCTTGATCGCACGGGGTTGATCCTGGATATCTTTGCGCAGCGCGCGCGCACTCATGAAGGCAAGTTGCAGGTCGAGCTGGCACAGCTCGAGCACATGAGTACGCGACTGGTTCGCGGCTGGACTCACCTTGAGCGACAGGGCGGCGGCATTGGCATGCGCGGTCCGGGTGAAACCCAGCTGGAAACCGACCGCCGTCTGCTGCGGGTGCGTCTGCGGCAAATCAAGAGTCGTCTGGAAAAGGTCCGCAGCCAGCGTGAGCAGGCTCGTCGCGGGCGCAAGCGCGCCGACATACCTTCGGTTTCACTGGTGGGCTATACCAACGCCGGCAAATCGACGCTGTTCAATGCGGTCACCGATTCCGACGTATTCGCCGCCGACCAACTGTTCGCCACGCTCGATCCGACCCTGCGCCGTCTGCAACTGGACGACCTGGGGCCCATTGTGCTGGCCGATACCGTGGGCTTCATTCGCCACTTGCCACACAAGCTGGTCGAAGCGTTTCGCGCCACCCTCGAAGAATCAAGCAACTCCGATCTGCTGCTGCACGTCATTGATTCCCATGAGCCTGAGCGCATGGCGCAGATTGAACAGGTGATGGCGGTGCTGGGAGAGATCGGGGCCGAGGGCTTGCCGATCCTTGAGGTGTATAACAAACTCGATCTGCTCGAAGGGGTTGAACCCCAGATACAGCGCGATGCCGATGGCAAACCGCAACGTGTCTGGTTGTCGGCCCGTGACGGTCGTGGGCTGGACCTGCTAAAACAGGCCGTAGCCGAACTGCTGGGTGACGATTTGTTTGTCGGCACCTTGCGCTTGCCTCAGCGTTTTGCTCGACTGCGCGCTCAATTCTTCGAATTGGGTGCAGTACAAAGCGAAGAGCATGACGATGAAGGCGGCAGCTTGTTAGCCGTACGTTTGCCGCGAGTTGAATTCAATCGCCTGGTGAGTCGCGAAGGACTGCAGCCGCTGGAATTCATCGAGCAACACACTTTGCAATAAAAGCGTGGGAAAGCCGTTGTACGGGTTTCCCGGGCATTCTGTAGCATTGGTCGGCGCGCCGTGGGCGCGTCTTTGCTTTATCAGATGGAGAGCGCTATGGCTTGGAATGAGCCGGGTGGCAACTCGAATAATCAGGATCCTTGGGGTGGTAAGCGCAAGAATGGCGACCGCAAGGGGCCACCGGATCTCGACGAGGCCTTCCGTAAGCTGCAGGAAAGCCTGAATGGGTTGTTCGGTGGTAAGAAACGTACTGGCGGTGACGGCGGTGGCGGTGGTTCACGCAAGGGTGGTGGCTTAGGCCTGCTCGGCATCGGCCTGGTCGTGCTCGTCGCGATCTGGCTCTACAGCGCAATCTACGTCGTGGATGAACAGGAACAGGCTGTCGTGCTGCGCTTCGGCCAGTACCACGAAACCGTTGGGTCGGGTTTGAACATTTACTTCCCGCCTTTCGATCGCAAGTACATGGAAAACGTGACTCGCGAACGTGCCTACACCAAGCAAGGCCAGATGCTGACCGAAGACGAGAACATCGTCGAAGTGCCGCTGACGGTGCAGTACAAGATCTCCAATCTGCGTGATTTCGTATTGAACGTCGACCAGCCTGAAGTCAGCCTGCAACACGCCACAGAAAGTGCCTTGCGTCATGTCGTGGGTTCCACGGCGATGGATCAGGTGCTCACTGAAGGCCGTGAGCTGATGGCCAGTGAAATCAAGGAACGCCTGCAGCGCTTCCTCGACACGTACCGCACCGGCATCACGGTCACCCAGGTGAACGTGCAAAGTGCTGCTGCGCCGCGTGAAGTTCAGGAAGCCTTTGATGACGTGATCCGCGCCCGTGAAGACGAGCAACGTGCACGTAACCAGGCTGAAACCTACGCCAACGGTGTAATCCCGGAAGCGCGTGGTCAGGCCCAGCGTATTCTTGAAGACGCCAACGGTTACCGCGACGAAGTGGTTTCGCGCGCCAAGGGTGAGGCTGATCGCTTCACCAAGCTGGTCGCCGAGTACCGCAAGGCACCGGAAGTTACCCGCGAGCGTCTGTATCTGGACACCATGCAGGAACTGTTCAGCAACACCAGCAAGGTTCTCGTAACCGGCGACAAGGGGCAGAACAATCTGCTTTACCTGCCGCTGGACAAGATGATCGAGAGTGGTCGTAACGGCACTGCCCCGACTACCGGTGCAGCCGCAGCAGCAACTGACGTCGGCACCCGTGCCGCCGAGTTGCAGCAGCGCGATGTGCGTACAAGGGAGAGTCGCTGATGAGCAATAAATCGCTGATCGCCCTGATTGTTTGTGTAGTGCTGGCGGTGGTTGCCTGGAACAGTCTTTACATCGTGTCCCAGACCGAACGGGCAGTCATGCTCCAGTTCGGGCGGGTGGTTGAGGCTGATGTCCAGCCGGGCCTGCATGTGAAGATTCCTTACGTTAACCAGGTGCGCAAGTTCGACGGTCGCCTGCTGACGCTGGATGCTCCAACGCAACGCTTCCTGACCCTGGAAAAGAAAGCGGTCATGGTTGATGCCTACGCCAAATGGCGGGTCAAGGACGCGGAGCGCTTCTACACGGCGACTTCCGGCCTGAAGCAGATCGCTGATGAGCGTCTGTCCCGTCGTCTGGAATCCGGTCTGCGTGACCAGTTCGGCAAGCGTACCCTGCACGAAGCTGTGTCGGGTGAGCGTGATGCACTGATGGCTGACATCACTGCATCGCTGAACGCGATGGCAACCAAGGAGCTGGGCATCGAAGTCATCGACGTCCGGGTCAAGGCCATCGACTTGCCCAAGGAAGTGAACCGCAGCGTGTTCGAGCGTATGAGCACCGAGCGTGAGCGGGAAGCCCGCGAGCATCGCGCCAAGGGTAACGAGCTGGCAGAAGGCATTCGTGCCGACGCCGATCGTCAACGTCGCGTGTTGCTGGCTGAAGCCTATCGTGAGTCTGAAGAGGCTCGTGGTGATGGTGACGCCCAGGCTTCCTCGATCTACTCCAAGGCTTACGGCCAGGATCAGGAGTTCTACGCGTTCTACCGTAGCCTGCGCGCCTACCGTGAAAGCTTCGCGAGCAAAAGTGACGTGATGGTTCTGGATCCAAATAGCGATTTCTTCCGCTATCTGCAAAAATCCAAGCCGTGATTCACACGTGACTCGAAAGCTCCGCCGGGCGGCAAAACCGTCTGGCGGGGTGATCACTCGGTAAAACCTGTGTATGATGCGGCAGCCGGGAAATTCCCGGCTTTTTTGCGTCTGCACGATTGATTGGTCGCAGCTTGCAGGTTCCAGAGGAGCCGGGATGCGACAAGATTTTTCGAGGACAGTGGTCCGCAAGGCCATTCTCGGGCGCTCGTCGTGCCCGCAAGAATGACTGCAGGACTTGACCACTGTCTGCTTTACTCAAGGCTCGCCCCACGGCTTGCCGCCCGGATCATAGGGGAATGGCGTAATGGCAACGGTTGACCGCTGGCTGCTACCAGATGGCATCGAAGAAGTACTGCCACCGGAAGCGGCGCGTATAGAAGTAGCGCGCCGCCAGGTGTTGGATCTGTTCCAGAGCTGGGGCTATGAATTCGTAGTCACCCCTCATATCGAATACCTCGAATCCCTGCTCACTGGCGCAGGCTCGGACCTGGATCTGCGCACCTTCAAGGTGATCGATCCGCAGTCGGGTCGGCAGATGGGTTTTCGTGCCGACATCACGCCGCAAGTGGCGCGCATCGATGCGCACACCCTGCGTCGTGAAGGTCCAAGCCGTTTGTGCTACGCCGGCAGCGTGCTGCATGCGCAACCGCGTGCCCTGTCATCGTCGCGCAGCCCGATCCAGTTGGGTGCGGAGCTGTATGGCGATGCGAGCCCGAGCAGCGACGTCGAAGTGATCAGCCTGATGCTGGCCATGTTGCAGCTGGCCGATGTGCCGGATGTGCATATGGACCTGGGCCATGTCGGTATCTATCGTGGTCTGGCGCGTGCCGCCGGTTTGTCCGGCGAAGTCGAGCAGCAGTTGTTCGACGCGCTGCAGCGCAAGGCCATCGACGAAGTGATTGTCCTGACCGAAAACCTGCCAAGCGATCTGGCGACCATGCTGCGTGCGCTGGTCGACTTGTGCGGTGGTCGTGAAGTGTTGGCAGCGGCACGTGATCGGCTGGCCAATGCGCCTGCGCCGGTGCTCGCCGCCCTTGATGATCTGTTGACGATTGCCGAGCGCCTCGCTGCCCGCTTCCCTGAGCTACCGTTGTATTTCGATCTGGGCGAATTGCGTGGCTATCACTACCACACCGGTGTGGTGTTCGCGGTGTTCGTTCCGGGCGTCGGTCAATCGATCGCCCAGGGCGGTCGCTACGATGATATCGGTGCCGATTTCGGCCGGGCTCGTCCCGCGACCGGCTTCTCCACGGATCTGAAAACCCTGGTGACACTGGGTCGCGCAGAAATCCAGTTGCCGACCGGCGGTATCTGGATGCCGGACAGCACCGATGCAGCGCTCTGGCAGCAAGTCTGCCAGCTGCGCAGCGAAGGTCAGCGTGTGGTTCAGGGTTTGCCTGGGCAGCAGGTAAGTGCAGCGCGTGAGGCCGATTGTGATCGGCAATTGATTCAGCATGGCGAGCATTGGCAGGTAGTGCCGCTGGCCTCTTGAGTTTCCCTGCCGGCCGCCGCCGGCACCAAGTTTGCGTGAATGAGGACAAGTGTTATGGGTAAGAATGTCGTAGTCCTGGGCACCCAATGGGGTGATGAGGGCAAAGGCAAGATCGTTGATCTGCTGACCGAACATGCTACCGCCGTAGTGCGTTACCAAGGTGGCCACAACGCCGGTCACACCCTGGTGATCGATGGCGAAAAAACCGTATTGCACCTGATTCCGTCCGGTGTCTTGCGCGAAGGCGTGCAGTGCCTGATCGGTAACGGTGTGGTGGTTGCGCCTGATGCTCTCATGCGCGAAATCATCAAGCTGGAAGAGAAAGGCATTCCGGTGCGTGAGCGCCTGCGCATCAGCCCGTCCTGCCCGCTGATTCTGTCGTATCACGTGGCGCTGGATCAGGCCCGTGAAAAAGCCCGTGGCGAGCTGAAGATCGGTACGACCGGTCGCGGTATCGGCCCGGCCTACGAAGACAAGGTTGCACGTCGCGGTCTGCGCATCGGTGACCTGTTCCATCGTGAGCGCTTCGCAGCCAAGCTGGGCGAGCTGCTCGACTATCACAACTTCGTGCTGGTCAATTACTACAAAGAGCCGGCAATCGACTTCCAGAAGACTCTTGATGAGTGCATGGAATACGCCGAGCTGCTCAAGCCATTGATGCTGGACGTGACTGCTGCGCTGCACGACATGCGTCGCGCTGGCAAAGACATCATGTTCGAAGGCGCCCAGGGCTCGTTGCTGGATATCGACCACGGTACTTACCCGTACGTCACCAGCTCCAACACCACGGCTGGCGGCATCGCCACCGGTTCGGGTTTTGGCCCGATGTACCTGGATTACATCCTCGGTATCACCAAGGCCTACACCACGCGCGTCGGTTCGGGTCCGTTCCCGACTGAGCTGTTCGACGACATCGGTGCGTTCCTGGCCAAGCGTGGTCATGAATTTGGCGCAACCACCGGCCGTGCTCGCCGTTGCGGCTGGTTCGATGCGGTCATCCTGCGTCGCGCCATCGAAATCAACAGCATCTCCGGTATCTGCCTGACCAAGCTCGACGTGCTCGACGGTCTCGAAACCATCAATATCTGCATCGGTTACGAGAACGAAAACGGAGCAGTGATCGATGCTCCGACCGACTCCGACAGCTACATCGGCCTCAAGCCCGTGTACGAGCAAGTGCCGGGCTGGTCGGAATCGACGCTGGGTGCCAAGACCCTTGAAGAGCTGCCTGCCAACGCGCGCGCTTACATCAAGCGTCTGGAAGAGCTGGTTGGCGCGCCAATCGACATTATTTCGACGGGCCCCGATCGCAACGAAACCATCGTTCTGCGTCACCCGTTCGCCTGATAAGTCGTTGAAACATAACAAAGGGCCGCTTATGCGGCCCTTTGTCATTTTGGCTGTGACACAAGTCACAAAGACGGCACGCTGATTGCTGTAGAAAACCCTCAGAAGCGGTGCCATCATTTTAATGGCGCCGGTGGTGGAGGGATTCCCCCGTGTCAGCTGTCCTCTCGTTATTGCGCAGTCGCTTGCTCCGGCCTGTATTCATTGCCCTTGGTATCGCCCTTTTGGTGCAGGTGCTGGTTGCCGTTGCTCTTACCCGGAGCACGGTCACCGCCCTTGAGGCTGATCTGGATAAGCGCCTGGGTGTAGATTCGCAACACTTGTCCGCCGAACTGGAGCAGGCAAGTCGTGAAGTAACTTCCAGCCTGGATACATTGGCCACCAATACCCGCCAGCGCCTGAGCGTCGGCCTTGCCGCACGTCTGAAAGATGAGCAGGCGCAATTACGCGGCACGCTGGAAAAGGATCTTCAGGATTCGGCAACGGATATGGCTGAGCTGTTAGCGGCGGTTGCTCCTCGGGCAATGTGGGATAACGATACGCCCACGCTGTCGGAATTTGCCCGTCGTGCCCAGCGCAACCCCAACGTTCTGTTCGTCGTGTATGACGATGCGACGGGCGAGCACCTCACGCGCTATCTGAATCGCGAAAACCCGCTGATCAAAGCCTTGCTGGCCAAAGGCGAAGGCGAGCGGGCCATGGATAAAGTGCTGAGCGCGGCGAAGAACGATGCGTCGGTGTACTACGTCGAAGCCTCCATCAGCCCCAATGGCGTGGAAATCGGCAAGGTGCGCATGGGCGTGTCCACCGCTACGGTTGAAGAGAATCTCGTCGCGCTGGACAAGCGTTTCGCAACTTTGATTACCAGCGGCGAGCAGTTGGTGTCTGACAGCCTGGGTAGCGCCGCCAAGGAAAGCTCGGCGGCGCTGCGCACTCGTCTGGGTTCGGCGCAAGTCGCGGCCTCGGCCATGAGTGCCAATACCACTTCGGCGGTTCAAGAGGCGGCGGAGACCCTGCGCTGGCGGATCGGCATGGGCCTGGCGTTGGTCGGCCTTGGCGTATTGCTGCTGCTGGCCGTGGTGCTCGGTCGTCGGGTCGTCAGCAAACTGCTGCTGCTGATTGCGGCGCTGGATGATCTGGCGGCGGGCGAGGGCGATCTCACCAAGCGCGTCAAACTCGACAGCAACGACGAAATCGGCGACATGGCGGCGGCGGTCAACCGCTTCGTTGCCAAATTGCAGCCGATTGTGCGCGAGGCGGGCGATGTGGCGCAGCGCACGGGCGTGGAAATCAACGCCATGAGCCTGCGCAATGCTGGCGCTGATGCGGCGGCTGAGTTGCAGCGCGACGAAGTGGCGGCAAGTTTGAAGGCCCTCGCGCAAATGGCCGACGAAGCGCAATCGGAAAGTCATGCGATGCAGGCCGCGCTGAAGCAGGTGGTGGATATTCGCCAGGCCACCGACGAAAACACCCGCACGTCCAATCAGGTCGGCGGTTTGATTGAAGCGCTGGCGGGGCAAGTGGACACCGGCGCGAAAGTCATTGAGCGCCTGGCCCAGCAGAGTCAACAGATCGAAGTGGTGCTGACGGTGATCCACGGTATCGCCGAGCAAACCAATCTACTGGCATTGAACGCAGCCATCGAAGCGGCTCGTGCGGGTGAGACCGGGCGAGGTTTTGCGGTGGTTGCCGATGAAGTGCGGGCATTGGCCAGCAAGACGCAAAGCTCGACCGGTGACATTCAAGAGCACATCGTTGCCTTGCAACGCGGAGCCAAGGAAGCGGTCGCAGCGATTGGTGTGGCGGGGCGTCAGGCCAAGGAAGGGCTCGCCGTCTTGCGTGACAGCGCGAAGTCGCAACAGATCGTGCAGGAGTCGGTGGAGCAGGTGCATGCGGCGATAGGTCTGGCCACTCAGGCAGCGGCGCATCAGGCCGAAGGCGCACAAGCGGTGCACGGGCGTGTGGAAGTGATTCACGCCCAGGCCCAGCGCGCGGCTCAGGTCGTGGTGGAAACCACGGCGAGCGGCAAGGTGCTCGACAAGCTGGCAGCGCAGTTGAAGGCGAGCCTGGGGCAGTTCCGGGCTTAAGTGCCATGACTCCCGTAGGACCAGCTTTAGCCGGGAGGACGCTCTCCCGGCTAAAGCCGGTCCTGTGGAGAAGCGAACCCCAGAAAGCACAAAACCGAGCGCTGGGCTCGGTTTTGTTTGAATTGGTGCCCAGAAGAAGACTCGAACTTCCACGACCTTGCGGTCACCAGCACCTGAAGCTGGCGTGTCTACCAATTTCACCATCTGGGCAGTATCAACAACAATGTTCGCCGTTGATGGGGCGCACTATACGGAGGGTGTTTTAATCTGTAAACCCCTGTTTTGGTTTTAATAAATGCTTTTCGCGCTTCTGGAAACAAAACAGGAAGCCAGAACGCCAAAATGCAAAAACCCGCTTTCGCGGGTTTTTGTGAGGCTCAGACGATTGCTGTAATCTCTGACTCTGAATTGGTGCCCAGAAGAAGACTCGAACTTCCACGACCTTGCGGTCACCAGCACCTGAAGCTGGCGTGTCTACCAATTTCACCATCTGGGCAGTACCGAATACGTCACCGTATCGATGGCGCGCACTATACGGAGCGGGTTTTTAACTGTAAAGCCCCTGTTGTCGAAAATCTCTTAAAAAATCTGCAGGTGGCGCTTTTTACCCTCTGACAGTAGCTTTCTAGCGCTGTCTGAGTCTGAAATTTCCCGTTTCAATACGCGTATGCCAAACTAACCGCATATAGACAAGGTGAAAACTCTCTAATGGCCGATTGGCAGTCCCTCGATCCCGAGGCCGCTCGTGAAGCGGAAAAATATGAAAACCCTATTCCCAGCCGTGAGCTGATTCTCAAGCATCTCTCCGACCGCGGTTCGCCCGCGAGTCGCGAGCAGCTGGTAGAAGAATTCGGTCTCACCACTGAAGATCAGTTCGAAGCCCTGCGCCGCCGCTTGCGCGCCATGGAGCGCGATGCGCAATTGATCTACACCCGCCGTGGCACGTATGCGCCAGTGGACAAGCTGGATCTGATCCTGGGTCGCATCAGTGGTCACCGTGATGGCTTTGGCTTCCTGATCCCTGATGATGGCACTGATGACCTGTTCATGAGCCCGGCGCAAATGCGCCTGGTATTCGATGGCGACCGTGCCCTTGCGCGGGTATCGGGTCTGGATCGTCGCGGCCGCCGCGAAGGTGTGATCGTCGAAGTCATTTCCCGTGCTCATGAAACCGTGGTGGGTCGCTATTTCGAAGAAAGCGGCATCGGCTTCGTGATTCCGGACAACCCGAAGATCCAGCAGGAAGTGCTGGTCACGCCGGGGCGCAACAACAACGCCCAGATCGGTCAGTTCGTCGAAGTGAAGATCACTCACTGGCCGACGCCGCGCTTCCAGCCGCAAGGTGACATTGTTGAAGTGGTGGGCAATTACATGGCGCCCGGCATGGAAATCGATGTCGCGCTGCGCACCTACGATATTCCCCATGTCTGGCCTGAAGCTGTCCTCAAGGAAGCGGCCAAGCTCAAGCCGGAAGTCGAAGAAAAAGACAAAGAGAATCGCGTCGACCTGCGCCATCTGCCGTTCGTCACCATTGACGGCGAAGATGCGCGCGACTTCGACGATGCGGTCTTCTGCGAAGCCAAACCGGGCAAGCTGCGCTTGTTCTCCGGTGGCTGGAAGCTGTACGTGGCCATCGCCGATGTGTCGAGCTACGTGAAGATCGGTTCGGCGCTGGATGCAGAATCGCAAGTGCGCGGCAACTCGGTGTATTTCCCCGAGCGCGTCGTGCCGATGCTGCCTGAGCAATTGTCCAACGGCCTGTGCTCGCTGAATCCGCATGTTGATCGTCTGGCCATGGTCTGCGAAATGACCATCTCCAAGACGGGCGAGATGACTGACTACGTGTTCTACGAAGCGGTCATTCACTCCCACGCGCGCCTGACCTACAACAAAGTCAGTTCGATGCTGGAGCAGCCGAAAACCACCGAAGCGCGTCAGCTGCGTGGCGAATACCCTGATGTGTTGCCGCACCTCAAGCAGCTGTATGCGCTGTACAAGGTATTGCTGGCGGCGCGCCATGTCCGGGGTGCGATTGATTTCGAAACCCAGGAAACCCGGATCATCTTCGGCACCGAACGCAAGATCGCCGAGATTCGTCCGACGACCCGCAACGATGCTCACAAACTGATTGAAGAGTGCATGCTGGCCGCCAACGTGGCCACCGCCGAGTTCCTCAAGAAGCACGAGATTCCTGCGCTGTATCGCGTCCACGATGGTCCGCCGCCGGAGCGTCTGGAAAAACTTCGCGCCTTCCTGGGTGAATTGGGTCTGTCGCTGCACAAAGGCAAGGACGGCCCTTCGCCGAAGGATTATCAGGCGTTGCTGGAAACCGTTCGCGGGCGTCCGGACTATCACCTGATCCAGACCGTCATGCTGCGTTCCCTGAGCCAGGCGGTTTACAGCTCGGACAACCACGGGCACTTCGGTCTGAATTACGAGGCGTACACGCACTTCACCTCGCCGATCCGTCGTTATCCCGATTTGCTCACGCACCGCGCAATCCGCAGCGTGATCCGCTCCAAGCAAGACACGCCACACGTGCGTCGTGCCGGTGCGATGACTATTCCGAAGGCGCGTATCTATCCGTACGACGAAGCCGCGCTGGAGCAGTTGGGCGAACAATGCTCGATGAGCGAGCGTCGTGCCGACGAAGCGACCCGCGACGTCGTGAACTGGCTCAAGTGCGAGTTCATGAAGGATCGCGTCGGTGAATCGTTCCCAGGCGTGATCACTGCGGTGACAGGCTTCGGTCTGTTTGTCGAACTGACCGATATCTACGTTGAAGGTCTGGTGCACGTTACGGCGCTGCCGGGCGATTACTATCACTTCGACCCTGTGCATCACCGCCTGGCGGGCGAGCGCACCGGTCGTAGCTTCCGTCTGGGCGATACCGTTGAAGTGCGGGTCATGCGCGTCGATCTTGACGAGCGCAAGATCGACTTCGAAATGGCCGAGAAAACGATTGCTGCGCCGATTGGCCGCAAGCGTCGCGGTGGTCATGAAACCACGCCAGCGCCTGTTGAAAAGCAGTCCGCCGCTCCGTCCAAAGCGCCGAGCAAGCGTCCTGCCAAGGCAAAAGCCAAGGCTGAGCCCGAAGCTTATCGCCCGAGCGATGCTGCCGCGAAAAACGCCGAAGTGCGCAAAAGTCGTGAATTGAAGCAAGCCTTGTTGGCGGAAGCGAAAGGCGGTAGCAAGGCACCGTCGGGAAAGTCGAGTAACTCGGGCTCTGCCTCGAGTGGCTCTGCTCCAGGTGGTTCCGGCAAGCCCGCAAAATCCGGTAAACACCGTAAAGGCCCGCCAAAAGCGGGTTCTGCTCCCGCTGCGAAAAGCGGCGGAGTGCGTAAACCTAAGGCCAAGTCATGAGTCAGCTGGAAAAAATCTACGGCGTGCATGCCGTAGAAGCGTTGTTGCGTCATCATCCCAAGCGAGTCAAGCAAGTCTGGCTGGCAGAAGGTCGCAACGATCCTCGTGTTCAGGTTCTGCTGGAGCTGGCGAATCAGAATCGGGTGTCGGTCGGTCAGGCCGAGCGTCGCGAAATGGACGTCTGGGTCGAAGGCGTGCATCAGGGCGTTGTCGCTGAAGTCAGTCCGAGCCAAGTCTGGGGCGAAGCGATGCTCGACGAGCTGCTGGACCGCACCGAAGGCGCACCGCTGATTCTGGTACTGGATGGCGTGACTGATCCGCACAACCTTGGCGCTTGCCTGCGTACTGCCGATGCGGCCGGTGCGCTGGCGGTTCTGGTGCCAAAGGACAAGTCGGCAACCTTGACGCCGGTCGTGCGAAAAGTCGCCTGCGGCGCGGCGGAAGTGATTCCTCTGGTCGCCGTCACCAACCTGGCCCGCACCCTGGAAAAACTCCAGCAGCGCGGGCTCTGGGTTGTCGGTACGGCGGGGGAGGCTGAGCAGGAGTTGTATCAGCAGGATCTCACCGGTCCGACCATCCTGATCATGGGTGCCGAAGGCAAAGGCATGCGCCGCCTGACCCGCGAACACTGCGATTATCTGGTACGTCTGCCGATGGCGGGCAGCGTCAGCAGCCTGAACGTTTCGGTGGCGACCGGCGTTTGCCTGTTCGAAGCGATGCGTCAGCGCAGCGTCAAAAAAGCAGCCGCTTCGCAGAAGTGACGAGCGTCAAGCTGCAAGCTAAACACGGTCAGCTTGTAGCTTAAAGCTTGCAGCTTACAGCCGGCTTCCCTACAATTGCGCCCCTTGCTGTCACGGCAGGCGCTCATGTGCCTGACCCTGGGCGAGACTAACAGTGTCATTCACTCCTTGTCTGACCGCTTTTGAGGCGGCAGGCTACAACCCGTAAGGAGCATTCATGCGTCATTACGAAATCATCTTTTTGGTCCACCCGGATCAAAGCGAGCAAGTCGGCGGCATGGTTGAGCGTTATACCAAGCTGATCGAAGAAGACGGCGGCAAAATCCACCGTCTGGAAGATTGGGGCCGTCGTCAACTGGCCTATGCAATCAACAATGTTCACAAGGCTCACTACGTGATGCTGAACGTTGAATGCACCGGTAAGGCCTTGGCTGAACTGGAAGACAACTTCCGTTACAACGATGCCGTGATCCGTAACCTGGTCATCCGTCGCGACGAAGCCGTAACTGGTCAGTCCGAGATGCTCAAGGCCGAAGAAAACCGCAGCGAGCGCCGTGAGCGTCGTGACCGTCCTGAGCACTCCGACAGCGCCGATGGCGATGACGGTGACAACAGCGACGCCAGCGATAACGCTGACGAGTAATCCACGGACCTTTTGAGGAGCCAATTACATGGCACGTTTCTTCCGTCGTCGTAAATTCTGCCGCTTCACCGCTGAAGACGTGAAGGAGATCGATTACAAAGATCTCAACACGCTGAAAGCATA
>Ga0247730_1000315_pt1 | contig 40339 bp, 38 predicted proteins | sample UWRJL073202C2_FD_180959 | JGI IMG/M metagenome (GOLD analysis project Ga0247730, IMG submission 180959) | Plant litter microbial communities from Arlington Agricultural Research Station in Wisconsin, United States - UWRJ-L073-202C-2 | ecosystem: Environmental > Terrestrial > Plant litter >... | reverse complement strand
TGTTTGCCTGTAACCCATCCAGCAGATCAGCATATACAGGACTTTTAAAATCAATCTCGTTAACTACATTCAGGTCTATTGTTGTCATAACCTTGCTCCTTAATTCATACAATAATTTACTATTACTACAGTAAAAACGAATTCATTTACTATATTATTACTACTATTAGAATATATTATATTTTATGAGTAGAAACAATACAGATAAGTGATCAGAGAAAGCAGACGGATATTAATTAGTAATTAAATATCAATAACAGTAAAGCTTAGTTTTTCTTTTTCTTCCCCGTTCACAATAATGGATACCTGGTGTTCACCAGTATAAAACGTTCTTGTTGTAATCAGTTTGAATGACTGCTTCCTGTTGATCGTTGTGACAACATTTGGCTGATAGCGCTTCTCACTAATTTTGAACACTTTTTTAGCCAGATGCCCTTTTGATTTTTTATAATAAAGGCCGTATTCCAGCCGAACAGTATGGCTTGTAGTATTTTGATTGATGACTGCAAAAGAAAACTCAACACTGCCGCCAATTCTAACCTCCGGCGTAAGCACCTTAAAGTCTTTCACCGCTATATTTTCACTCTCCAGGCCATACTGTTTTAAGACTTCTGCATGCCCCTGTTTGAGTAAGGTACGGCATCCGTGCCTTATGATCGCATCAGTCTCCTTACTGATCCCCTTCCATCTGGATGCCAGATCGATGACAATATCAGGATGATCTTTGGCAATGTCATTCATATTGTTGGCCACACTTCTCCTTACAGATTCAGATGGATCGGTCTTCAGGTTCTCCAGGATCGGGAGGATCGGTTCAGGATTCGCTTTTAACGCGGGGATTGCCATCGCCCATGGCAGCCTCGGCCTGCTGCCTTCAGTAGAGAGCCTCCTTACTTTAGGGCTTTCATGAACAGACCAGGTGATCATCTGCCGGATCATCTTATCACCGAATTTCAAAATAAAGGGCCTTACCGCAAATTCACAGCTCACAAACTGGGTAATGAATTCAAAAGCCTTTACAGAATGGTCAAAGTGCTCCAAGCCATAGGTTTCTATATAATCCGGAAAAAAGATAAAGGCCAGGCTATCCTCGCCGAAATGATCGGCCCTTAATTGTTTGATGATCTTTTCTATCAGTTTTACAGCCTCAGGAAAGTCGGCCCCGAGTGATTCATGGAATACCCTTGTGGTATGTTTCATCCGGTCCTTCCATTCCTTGTTGTCAAAATCACTGCAAAAGATCCTGTTCATAAATTCTTTTTGATCAAATGCAGGAATTACATGCTGAACGGTATCTGCGAACTTATTGTAAAATGCAGGCGAGTAAATATCTTTGATTAAACCCATAATATATCTTGAATGGCAAAGTTATGTTATTCATTTAAAAAATTCCTTTTCATCGCCCGCTTTTGAAAATAACCATTCCATTTTGACAGGGTTAAGCGTATTGCTTTTTTATCGATTATCATTATCATCGTTTTTAATCACTGAAGATAAGACAGTTATATATCATCTCAGCCCAGCGGTATAATCGTTGCCTCCTGCCTGGCAACAAAAAAATTATACGACCAACAAAATGAAAAGACCACTATTAAAAACCACACTGCTGGGAGTTCTGCTGCTCTCACAGTTCACCTTCAGTGCGATTGCACAGGAGGTAAAACCAGATTCAGTTCAACAACCTAAAGTTCCGTTCAATGGGTACGATCTGACCTGGATCAACGGACAAAACAGGCAGTCTGATTTCCCGCTTACGCTGAAGGACAAAGATGGTGAAACCATCTTAACGGGAGTGGCATTGGTAGACGGCTATTTCAATTATAACTTTGCCCATCCAAAAGATAATACCCAAACTACTTCCGCTTCCATTGGCCGCAGCAATGAATTCACCATTAACCAGGCAAGTTTTGGTGTAGAAAGTAATTACAAAAATATCATTGGCCGATTCTGGTACCAGACCGGGAATACTTTGAATATCGTACAGGAGACGGACGCTTCTGTATTCAGGGGCAGGAATACCGGCACAGGGAACCTGAAATTCATCAGGGAAGCAGCAGCCGGCTATCATTTTAATGTGAACTACGGCCTGAACATAGAAATGGGTATTTTCATGTCCTATATCGGGCTGGAAAGTTACGTACTGCAGGAGAACTGGAGTTATCAGCGCTCTATGGTCTGTGATTTTACACCATTCTACTTTCAGGGGGCAAGGTTCCAGTACTTCCCAACCAAAAACTTTAAAACAGAACTCTGGATCCTGAACGGATGGCAATCCTATAACAGCTACAGTAAAAACCCGGGACTGGGCTCTTCAAACTATTACCGCCCGAATGAGAACCTGCAGCTGGTTGCCAACTTCTATTATGGAACAGATACCAGGACTACCACTACGGAATTATCATCAGTAAAAAGGTTCCACCATGACAACAGTATTGTTTACCGGTATTATAAAAACAAAGATGCCAAAGGAATATCGCAGGCAGCGTTTAGTCTCAACAATCACTATGGTTTCCAGTCAGGTGATGGTGTAAAGATGAAAGACAACTACATGACAGGCAGTGCGCTTTCCAGCAGATTATGGTTCAACCAAAATAAATTCGGATGGACAATGAGAGCTGATTATATTACCAATCCGGGTTTATACCTGGCATTCTCCCCTGCTCCCTCAATCAGCGATCCTACCACAGGAACTACAATTCCCAACGACTTTGACAATGCTATTGCTGCAGGAAAGAACCTGCGGATTACTCAGCTCACCACAACGTTCGACTATATGCCCAGCCAGTTCATGACCTTCCGGCTGGAATATGGTCACAGACAATCCAACGTGCCGTACTTCGCAGGCCCGGGGGGTACCACCTCACAAACAGGATTTGCGGGTGATACTTCGGACCCGACATGGAAACCCGATCTTAGAAAATATGAGAACAGGCTAACCCTTTCAATGAACTTCAGATTATAACCCGTCTGCCGGTCAGCTAAAACAATCAAACATGAGTTGCAGGGACATTCCTGCAACTTTTTCAGTTTATAGTCTACACTGTTGGTAGTATTTACTACACTATCCCGCGGGTTTCAAATCAGTCTATTCGATATTTTTTCGGGATCATGAGTACAAGCACACAACGAAATATCATATATTTGTTAAAGCGTTAACCAACCACCAAAAACCAAATAGACCTACACTAAGTTAAAATCGTTTCAAATATGAACCCGCATTTAGACCCTACGGATTTGGGTATATTAAATCTGCTGCAGGAAAACGGACGTCTGACCAATAAAGAACTTGCCTATAATCTGAACAGAACCATCTCGCCGATTTTCGACAGGAGGAAAAGACTGGAAGAACTGGGATATATCAAAAAATATGTTGCAGTTCTTGACAGGGAAAAGATCACTGCCAGCATGGTTGCCTTTCCTCAGATTGTACTGAACAGCCATAGCGAATATGCGCTGGCTTCTTTTCAGAGAAGCGTTATTGAATTCCCCGAAGTATTAGAGTGTTATCACATTACGGGCAACTATGATTTTATGCTGAAAATCATTATTCCTGATATGCACGCTTACAATGCTTTTCTCCGACAGAAGATTGCCACCTTGGAGAATGTTGGAAATGTACACAGCTCCCTCGTCATCTCACAGGCTAAGGCCGAGATCGGGTTGCCTATTTTACTATAAAGGCCGGTCAAAAACCGGCCCTTAATGATTATTAACTATTATTTACCTATTTACCTCTGGCATCCACCCTCGGGTAAAGTCTTTGTTCGATTTTTATTAACAACGCAAAATTGATCATAGAAATTATAAAAATCCAATACCTCAATAATTTAAGTAAATTTTGCTGCTTTCTGCTTTCGCATCTTATAAAAATGGCGTAAAGCACCTTTAAACAGGGATATGACAAAATAATATTGGTATATCCCCTGATCAGATAGAATTTTACCGCGCAACTTTTAACATTTATTAACAGGAATTACCCTCCGGACTTTACACGGTTCTGTTCTGCATCAGACCCTTTACTGCGCTGACGCGCACCCTTGATATCGCTGCTGCCAAAACGGTACGTACAGGTTAAGCGGAAAATCCTGCTTTCTTCTTTTTCATTCACGGTGTAATTCTGCCCCGGCAATGCACTGGTGATCCGCCATCTCTGCAGATTGAAAACATCATTTGCCGCCAGCTTAATATTTAGCTTTTTGTCCGCAAATGATTTACTCAATCCCAGGTCAATCCCGTACTGCGGTTTCATGGCCAGTGTTCCCTCTACCAAAGCAGACTGGTAATAGCCAGACATTTCGATATTCATACTGGTATTGACACTGATCGTGTGATTGGTATTGGCATTAAATGATAGTTTACCGCTGCTGTAAGGTGCACCCAGCAAATTAGGCGTACTAAACTTGTTATAAAAAACGGTAACGTTATTATTAGTTGTCCACCATTTGATAATAGTCAGGGGAGAATTGATATTTAAATTATATGACTTTTTTACTGCAAGATTCTCCGATGTGATGAACAGCGTTTTCCGAAGTGTGTCTGACAGCAGTACACGGGTGATTGCATCACTGGTATGGCTATAGCCTAACGTTGCATTGATCGTTTTTTTGTAGGAATAAGAAACCTCAAAGGAGTTGGTATATTGCGGGTTCAGAAAGGGATTACCTATTCCATAGGTGTAAAGGTCTACAAAAGATATAAAAGGGTTCAGATCCCCGTAATCAGGCCTGTCTATCCTTCTGCTGTAGGAGAAGCCAATTTCATGGTTTTTTGAAAGCACATGGTTCACAAAAAGGCTTGGGAACAGGTTCAGGTAATGACGTTTAGAAACCCGCTGTTCCGTAATGGAATTCCCTTTTGAGTTGGTTTGCTCTGCCCTCAGGCCCAGTTGTACTGTGGTTCCTGTAAACTCGCGTTTCAGGTTCAGGTAACCAGCATTGATATTTTCATCATATTTAAACTGGTTACTCCGGCCCGGATCATCCTGCCAGTTATTGTCAAGGAAATTCTCAAAGACTGAATTGTTGTCTGTACTGACCACGCTGCTTTTCAGTCCGGCATCCAGCTTCATCTTTTTACTGAATGGATAGGTATAATCTACCTTAGCTGCAAAAACCTTAATGGCCGATGGGGAAAAGCTTCGGAAAATATACGGAGATTTATAAGGTTCCCCGGCAAGGTTCAGATAATTGTTGTTGTACTGGTTGTTCTGATAAGAATTATACCTTGAATAGTCTACATCTGCATTGAGTTCCTGCCCGGAAGTATCAATAGTACTTTTATAATTCAGATTATAAGTGGTCCCGCTATACTTATACTGGTTAGGAGTAGTTGCAAATACCGATGAATCTGTTTCCAGGGGCTTGCTACCAATCAGTGTTAAAACCTTTGTATCGTTTTCTCCTTTTGCGTTATAGCCGTTCACTACTACACCTATGGTATTATTGTCATTGATAAAATAGTCGAACCCGCTTTTAAAGTTATAATTGCGCCTGGTGCCTATTCCGTCACTGGTCTGGTCAAAATACGTTTGGTTGGCCGCAGTATTGTTCACACGAACGATATCAAGATCGTGGAACTGTTTTCTGCGGGAGTAATTAAAATCACCAAAGATATTGAATTTCTTTTCCCTGTGATTTAAGGTTAAACCGGTATTGGCTTTATAATACTTTCCATAGCCACCACCCGCGGTAACAGAACCATTAGTTCCGTAGTTCCTGTTTTTCTTCAGTTTGATATTGATGATCCCGGAGTTACCTGCAGCATCGTATTTTGCTGAAGGATTTGTGATTAGTTCAATGGTTTGTACGGCATTTCCTTCGGTAGAACGCAGCAAATTGGCCAGTTGCTCACTGGACATATAGGTCAGTTTGCCGTCCAGCATAACGGTCACCCCTTTTTTTCCCCTCAAACTGATGTTGCCGTCTTTATCGACAGTTACGCCAGGAGCCTTCTGCAGGATCTCCAGGGCGTTGTTACCAGCTGCAAGCACACTGTTTTCAATGTTCAGTACAGTTTTGTCCACTTGTCTTTCTACCAGTGGTTTGCGACTTACAATATTGACATTATTGAGCTGTTTGGAAGTTGGCACCAGCTGCACCTGCTCAATAGTATACGCTTTATGTTCAGCGTTGAGCAGGTATGGGCCTTTCAGCACTTTCGCATAACCGATCATATTGATTGCAATAATATATTGTCCGTCTGGAATGTCAGCAAAAAGGTATGTACCATTTTCTTCAGTGATCGATCCTTTGATCAGCGTAGAATCCTTTGCTTTTAAAAGACTTACCGAGGCATAAGAAAGGTTGGCGTGTTTCTCATCTAAAACTTTACCTGACAATTTTCCGGAACCAGTTTGTGCACTGGCAACTGAAATGGTAAAAAGGAACAAAACTGGCATCAGTAAACGTAGAATTAAATTTTTCATCTTCAAAAGCATTTATACTGTTAAGATGCACTTGCCAGTTAAAACGTTACAGCTAACGTAGAATTTAATTTTTCCGGGGCACGATGGGTTCTGGGAGACAGGGCTTTAATAGGGCTAAAAAAAGAAAAAAGCCGCAATAAATTGCGGCTTTAAAAAAAAATGTAAAAAAATTAATATTATCTACGCCATCCCGGGCCATGACCACCCCGGTGGTGTCCATGCCCATGTCCTCTGCCTCTTCCTCCCTGGTCCTGAACGTAGCAGGAGCTCAACAATGATGCTGTCACCAACAGCAGCATTAAATTTCTGAATGTTTTCATTTGCGTGTTTTTTAAATGTTTACCTAAATCTACTACATAGACTATACCAATTCCTAAAGGATTAAAATAGAATTAAAAATTTCGGTTATAACTTCTTCTTTTCCCCTGCAAAGAGCAACCCCCACATTCAGAAAACGTTTTAACTGATTCAGTACAAGCACGTTCAAGAACATAAAAATTCTTTCGAAACTTCTGCGGAAATACCCGATTGGTTACATTAGGGTGACCTAAATGAATTACGGCTTACATGAACAACATCCAGAATATTGTCAGGATTGACGAGTACTCCATCACACCCAAATACACGCAGCTGATCAATTCGATCTTAGCAGGTATTCAATCCGGAGAAATAAAGAAAAATGACCTGCTCCCCTCCATCAATGAACTGAGTTGTACACTGGAAACAGCCAGGAGCACTATTGAGAGAGCATACAACGAATTGAAGAGAATGGGCCTTGTGCACTCAGTGGCTGGCAAAGGTTTCTTTATTGTCCAAACCTGTTTCAACAGACCTGCAAAAGTTCTCCTCCTGTTCAACAAGCTAAGCATCCATAAAAAAATGATCTATGATGCTTTTGCAGCCACACTGGGAAATGAAGCCGTAATAGATTTCTATATCTACAACAATGATTTTGAGCTCTTTAAAAAAATATTGCATGACAAGGCAGGGTATTACGAAAAATGCGTGATCATACCCCACTTTAATGAAGACAAAGAAATGGGTTATGACCTCATTGACTCCCTGCCGAAGAAAAAACTGATCCTGATGGACAAGCTGGCTGATGGGATAACGGGCAATTTTGGTGCTGTTTATGAAGACTTTGAAAATGATATTTTTTCAGCACTTGAGCATTTGCAGGAACATCTGGCTAAATATCATACCCTCAAAATAGTCTTTCCCCGTCATACTTATCATTCGAAAATGATCATCCTGGGATTTCTGCGGTTTTGTGAAAAATATAACTTCAGGCACCACATCGTAAATTGCCTGCGCCAGGAAGAAATTGAAAAAGGAAGTGTATATATCAACCTTGTGGAAGACGACCTGGTGCTCCTGATAGAGAAAATGATTGAGGGGAAATTTCGTGTGGGCGAAGAGGTTGGTGTAATTTCATACAATGAAATCCCCATTAAAAAGATCATCCTGGACGGGATCACCACCATTTCTACAGATTTTCAACTCATGGGAGAGAAAACTGCCGAGCTTGTTCTCCGGAACTCTGTTGAACGTATCGCAATCCCTTTTAAAGTGACCCTGAGAAATTCTTTATAAACAGCAGCTATACAATTATATAAAATGCTACTAAACATACTCACAGATTTTTTTTTCTTAAAAATGAAAATAAATTTGCTTACTAAAGATAATGTTGTACTTTTGCAATCCCAACAGCAACGAAGAGTTATTTATAACTGCAATTGCTGGTCAAGTTCGGGGTGTAGCGTAGCCCGGTATCGCGCCTGCTTTGGGAGCAGGAGGTCGTAGGTTCGAATCCTGCCACCCCGACTTAATAGATGTCAAAGTCTAGCAAAAGCCCTTAAATCATAAGATTTAAGGGCTTTTTGTTTTATTTCCTTTAAGGATTTGGGATCGTTCCAGAATCTTTTATCTTTTGAAGCCGGCTGCTTCTTCAATAATCTGACTGGTCTCTTCAGGATGGGATACCATTACTACGTGACCAGCTTCGATTTCTGTAGTTTTACTATTTGCCCTTTTGGCCATCAAGCGCTGCAGTTGCGGGTTTAATGCCTGGTCGCTTTTTGCAACAATAAACCAGGTTGGTTTTGTTTTCCATGCCGGTTCTCCACTTTTTTTAGAAAGTATCACCTCTGCTGCCGGTGTTTGTGTAGCGTAGATCATCTCTTGTTGTTTGGGCGACAAATCTTGCGCTACTGATTCTTTCACCCCTTGTTTTGAAAGATAGATAAACCCTTCAAGGGGCTGAAAGTATTTGCTTAAGATAGTTGCGGGAGCTTTTGCAAACAGATCATGTACAGTTTCGCCTGCATCAGGCACCAGGGCGGCCACATACACCAATCCTTTAACCTTTGGATTGTTCCCAACCTCGGTGATGACAAAACCACCCCATGAATGGCCAACAAGGATCACATCTCCCTCAGCTCTTTCGATAGCCCTTTTTGTCGCGGCAACATCATCGGCCAAGGATGTAATAGGGTTCTGTACAGAAATTGTATGATAGCCTTTTGCCTGCAAGTCCATGATCTGATTTGCCCAGGATGAACCATCAGCCCAGATACCATGTACGAAAATGATAGTCGGTTTTGCTTTTGCATCTTTTTGTGCATAGACATTAACTGCGCCCATCATCATTAGTGATAGGAATAATAATTTGATTGTTTTCATTTTAGTGTTTTTATATATTAAATTATCTGCTGATAAAAGTATAATAAGGGTATCCAGGATAGGATGGACTTTTCTTACTAAATAATGGATGTATTATGGGATTTTACCAGCAGGACTGCGGACTTCAGCATCGATGACGCGGCTATCAATGTTCCTACGGTAAAGGGCAGCATTGAGGTGGCCTGCCAATGCTTCATGTGAGCTTAGCCTGCCTTAAACAAGGGACAAAATTCAAGAATTGGACGGGTGGCAAGGCATTTGAATTCCCTGCTATATACTAAAGGAGTGTAACCAAACTATTATAGATTAGTTCATCCATAACGTTTGTAGTGTTATCAGTTACGCCATGTATTAACTTTTCTTAAGGTTCTTTTTCACCTGCTCCTCTGCCTCTTTAGCTTTCTTTTCCTGGGCTCTTTTCTCCTTACGCTGCTCTCTGCCTGATTTCTTCTGATCACGTTTTTCTTCACGGATCACATCATTGGTTTTCCTGTTGTAAAGCGCTTTCAAAATTCCCTGTCCGGTCCTGCTGAATATCTTGATCTTCGGTTTCTCCTGTGTTCCTGTTACAACTACAGGAACACCAATCCAGCCCGCAGGAGGCAGTCCTATTTTTACCAGGATATCCAATAACCCATTGAAACTTGTGGTTCCACTGATGGTAGGTCTTAAAACGGAAACCTTAAACGTAAATTCCTCTATGTGGATCAGGTTGTCCTTAATATGTGTTTCAATATTGACCCCTTTCATATCGGGATTATTAAAGGCCTCTGCCCCCACATTATCACCAATCACCGAAAGCATTTTTATGTTTTTTACCGCTACATCCCGCAGGTTTACTACACCGCCACCTTCCAAAGAAGGATAAATAGGATTCATATTTGCATCAAAATCACCTTTCAGTTTATAATCCAGCGATACGATTCCACTCACGTCTTTTGCAGAAGTGGCCAGTTCGCGCACCATATCAATTTCCTTATAAGCCCTTTGAACATTAAAGTCCTTCACTTTAACTGCAACATCAAAGTTGGCAGTCACCGGTGATTCATCCTTGTAACGGGCATCAATGTTCATCCTGCTTCCGGCAATGTCAAATGTGGTGTTCTTCAAATAGATCTGCCCGTTTTTTATGGCAGCTGCACCCTGAAGCTGATCAATGTCCAGTCCTTTAAATGCTACTTTTTTAGCATTGGCTTGTAAGGAAACATCCAGATTTTTCGGAACAATCACTACCCCGCTGCTTTTTTGGTTCTCGGCTTTAGCGTATTCGACCTCTATAGATTTATCATTATTGTCACCACTCTTCAGTGCCATAAATTCATCTACCAGGATATAATTGGAATGCATTACAAAGTTTCCGTGCAGCGTTCCTTTTCGCTCAATAAAGTAATTGATCGTATTGAGCAGATGGCCATTCAGCGAAAAATCAGATTTGCCATAAGTGGCATAAAATTTCCTGAACCACATTTTTTCATTCTCAAACTCAAAACTACCTTCCTTAAGATAAAATGGCTTTGGCAGGTATTCGGTATTCGCTTTTATATTTTTAACGATCAGCGTGCCTTTATTATCAAGTTTGCTGTACTGCCCGTTGGTGGCATAACTTTGCCTGCCGTTCAGAGAAAGATCTGCCGTTATTAATCCACTCACATCCAACCCTTTTCTGGCAAAAACCTGATAAATTCGTCCGATATTCAAAACCCCTTTTGCACGTACTTTATAAAGCAGATCTTCAAAATTCTGCAAATCAGCCGTAACGAATACAGGGTTACCTTCGAAATCAAATTTAAAAGGATCAAGTTTTACTCCAAGGCTGCTAAAGGTTCCATCAGTATTTTTGATGTTAGCTGTCAGATTGATATTCTTTATCGGGTTTGGGTAAGATGTAGTTTTTAACCAGCCGTTCTTCAGGTCAATATATCCATTGGTTTTAGGAAACAGCTTTTTATCCATGCTGAAAACACCATTTGCTTTAACGTCGGCATTCATCAGGCCCCTGATCTCAAGGTCTTTTAACCCTAATGCCTCGTCGAGTGTCTGCAGATTGACAGCGCCCTTTATATCTGCATTCACATTCATCTGGCTAAGTCCCCTGGTTTTTACTACGGCCCGGAAATTGTTTTTCGGGCCAAGGTCGAAGCTTAATTTTTTAAGATCTATCCCCAGCTGTTCCGGATCTAATGATGGAAAATCAATATTCAGATCAACATTAAGATTGTTCATGGGCACCGGTGCCTTTGTGCTCGAAATTATACCATCCTTAACCAGCAGGCGCGCCGTAAATCTCGGTTTAACGTTCCGCGGTTCACTAAACTGTCCTTTCAGACTAAAAAACAGATCACTCTTACCCTCCAATTTGGTATCCTTTGCCCAATCGAGGTACTGAGGCGGCAGCACAGAAATCATATCACGGATGGTAGTTTTTTCTGAGGCAGCTTTGATATCCAGATCATACCCATCCTTCAGTATACTCACAGAACCAGTGAATTTCAGTGGGAGATCATTGATCTTTAACTCATTTTTCCTTAATACAAAAGTCAGTGCATCGGTATTTATTCTTGTAATCAGGTCAGCATGCAGGTATTTTTGTTGCGCATACCAAATCCTGTTCATGTTAAAATCCAGCTGATCAATCTCAAGATCGGTTTTGAGATCAAAGATATCCTCGCTTAACCCACCCTGCCCTGTATAATTGAGTCCTTTTGCATCCACCAATATTCTGGCCGGACGGTCATTGTACTTGATATGCCAGTTCCTGAATTTGATGAGATCAAGTTTTATAGATGTGCCTTTTTCAGTGGTATCTTTGGGGTTTTTGGAGGGGGTAGACACATAAACGTTATAATTTGCCTGCCCTTTACTATTGACAACAACATTTGCGTAAGCATCATTTACGTATATTTCATCAATCTTAACCTCGCCGTCAAAAATCAGGTTTTTCAGATTGATTCCCGCTGCCACTTCTTTTGCAGACAGCAAAGTATCCTGCTGAAAGGGCTTGGAACCCAGAAGTAATAAATCATCCACGGATACCGTAAGCGATGGAAAATGCCTGAAAAATGTAAGCCGTGTCCTTCTGTAATCGAGTTTCCCGGCAAGGCGTTTATTGGCAAATATTTTTACCTGCTCGGAAATAGTTCCGGGGAAAAGCAGTGGAATAATAAACATCAGAAATAGTATAGATGCCACAAAAATCCCAACCCATTTCAAGGTCTTCAAAGCTAGTTTTTTGGTCGTTTCCATAGATGGTTATATAATTTCGATTTAACGGTAGTTATTAAACAGAAGAGGTGCAACTGTCCGCTATCTAAAATCAAGCCAACTTCTTACATAACTTTTGAGATCTCTTTTCCATTGAGTGATCATCGGCATCTATACTACAGCACCATTTGATAACAAACGGTGCCTGATCATTATTTATCTTCCATAAATACGTGTTTCACCGCTTCGAGATAGCCGTAACCATACACATTATCTGGTTCCAGATAACTTGTTTCCGTCCATTCATTCCAGCTATTTATGGTAATCAAAGGCGCCTGTTTCGGGTGCTTATCTATAAAATCTTTAGCCATACGCAGCGCTTTTTCGAAATTGGCGGGGGTGTTGTTCTTCATTACCGCACTTTTGCCCAGCCGGGGGCTGTTATCCCATCCAATGCTAACGTGCGGGTAATAGGTGATGTCAAAATCTTTATCAATTCTGGCCCACTCCTTTTTTACTCTTTCCATAATGTTCATATAATCATCACTGACATTGGTAAAATGTACAAACTGATAGTGTGTGGCGCTGGTAAATCCAAGTTTTTTTACAAATCCATTTTCGGGCGAGCTTCCTTTGCTGCCATCAAACCCGCTGTAGTTCAGATTTTGCGACCACATCGTGATTTGTAAATCCAATCCCGGAAAGCCCGCTTTTTTTGTTTCGTCCTTAAACCACTTCAGTGCGGCGGCGGTCTCCTCTATTCCTCCAAGGCCCGCAATCAGCTGCGGTATGTCATAGATCATGAATACAGGTTTACCATCAATCTTATAATACTGCGGGTGTTTAAAATATTTTTCAATATTCCTTTTGCAGATCTTTTCGAACTCGGCACGGCTTACCTTTCCTGTCCAGATTACATTTCCGTCTTCAATCTTATTTAAGCGGGTATCCCAGGTATTCACCACATCATGATTGGCCCACATCAGGTAAAATTTCATTTTATTTGAGTTGTCAGCCTTTAGAAAACCATTGTTCAGCGTAGTTTCCATAAAGGGCCGGCCGTCATACCAGTACCAGTCAAAAATAAAAACGTTGACACCGTTCCTGGTAGCCTGATCTATCTCCATGTTCATAACGGCCGGGTCGGCCTCATTTACAGTTCCCCAAACCGGCTTTCTATTCCAGTAGTGTCCCGGAAATCTTTCCTGCATGGTGGTCACAGTTTCCCACTCGCCGATGCCTGATGGCCAGAAGGGGCGCAATCTTGGGTCGTCGCTGGCATAAGCGGGGTAGAGAAATGCAGCTACATCATATTTATTTTTTGTTGTACCGGTCTGATGCTGCGCAGACGCCCTTTCTGCACTTAGGAAAAGTATTGCTACCGGCAAAAGAAATAGCAGCAGCCGGTTCAGATTATATTCCATTTTCATAAAAGTATAGCGCTTAATTGTAATTGATTGATGGTTCATTCTTATATTTTAATAACCTGGATTTTCAACCAGCTTTGGATTATTGCTGGTCCTTGCAATTGTAATGGGGAAATAATAATTTTCAGTTCTGAACTGCGGTATGTTTGATGTTCCGTCTACATTATCCACAATCTTTATCTGGAAATTTCCGGTCTGTGCGTCCAGGATATAACGTATTCCGGACATCGGTTTAGACAACTCAGCAACCGCGGTCCGCCACCGCCGCACATCCCAGTACCGGTGCCCCTCAAATGCCAGCTCAACGCGCCGCTCGTGACGGATATTTTCCCTGCTCACTGCCCCAAGGGAAGCTATCCCTGCACGGCTTCTTACCTGGTTAATGTCACTCAGAGATTCTCCGGTTTTTCCAAGTTCGAAAGCAGCCTCCGAGGCATTCAGTAAGATCTCGGCATACCTGAATATCTGCCAGTCCTGCGCTGAAGTTGGCCAGCCGGAATTTGCACCCGCCATGTTATCATGTCCTTCGTCCAGATATTTAAGGATACCAATGCAGGTACCTTCATAATCCTGGTCTCCATTGGCAAGCAGCCCATTGACAGAGCCATCGGTTTTGATGGTTCCATCTGCAAGCCGTATGCCCCTGTGGAAGTCCAGTTTAGTGCCTTTCCACATGGTATTCTGTGTAAAGAACGTAGCGAAAAAGCGGGGGTCTTTGTTTGCCCATAGCTGATCGGTTGTCCATAGCCCTTTTTGTATGGCATCGCGGTCCAGCTTTGCTGCTGTACCATCAACGTGATCAAAAGCTTCGGCCAGTTCCAGGTAGGCTTGATCATATAAGCCGCGGCCCCACGCCTGTGGGCGTGGACAATTGAAAAAATCAATGCTCCAGCCGTTCCCTCCGGTAAAATTGTTAACGTTATCATGCCGTTTGACAAAAATTACTTCACTGTTATTTTTCACCAGGAAGAGGTTTCTAAAATTGGTGGTCTTGTTGGCATCAGCATTATACAGCGCATATTTACCACTGGAAATGATGGCATTGGAGGCGTCAAGCGAAGCCTGATAATATACACTGGACTTCGAAGCAGCAATTCCCACTACCCCATTCAACTTTACTTCCCCAAATTGTGCTATGCTTGCGGCATATAAAGCAGCTCTGCTTTTCAGGGCCAGCGCTGCATATTTTGAGGGCCGCCCAAGGTTTTCTGCACTTACGGTTTCAGGCAGGTCATTTGCTACTGCGTCAATTTCAGAAAGGATAAAATCATATACAGCTTCTTCTTTGTCCCTGGCGGGGAATAGTTCTTCCTGGGAGTCACCTGCCTGCTGCACTTTTGTAATGATCGGAACTCCGCCATAGCGCTTTACCATTGCGAAATAACAAAAGGCCCTTAAAAAACGTGCTTCGGCAACTTTCGCCTTTAACTCCTCCGGGGAATAGGGAGTAGATGGTGCATGTGCAATATAGTCGTTGATCGTCCGGATGGTGCCATACCCCCAAAACTCAAGCAAACCTCCTGCAATGTTGAGGTTACCGTATTTGTACCTGAAGGCAACACTGGGATTCCAGTCTCTCCACTGTGGGAAACACTCATCTGAAACTTCGTTTACTTCAAATGGGGCGGTAAACCCGTCTCCGTTCCATCCCGCGCCGGTAGACTCATTTGCCAGGAAATACATTTCATAATAAATACGCGTCAGATAGGCCTCTGTAAGCGCCTTGTCCTTCCAGACGTTCGCATCGGAGATAATGTCAAGTGGCTCTTTATCCAACACTGCTTTCGTGCAGGAGGAAAACAAAATGATTCCAAATATATAGATCAATACTTTTCTCATGATTTCTGATTTTATAATAACTAGAATGAAAGATTAACACCTGCACTGATGGTCCTTTGCTGAGGATAATAGTAAGCGGCATTGCCGGAAGGTGCCTCGGGGTCAACATCGTACGCCTTCAGCTTATTCAGGGTTACTAAATTTGTTCCTGCCAGATAGATCCGGAATTGCTGGATTTTTAACTTTTCCAGGACGGTCTTTGGCAGTACATATCCCACACTCAGGCTTTTTAACCGTAAATAAGCTGCCTTTTTATAAAAATGATCGGAAGGGTAATCATTGGTAGAAGATCCGCCCAGTCTTGGGATGAAGGCATCCGCACTATTATTTGTTTCTGACCATCGGAGTTTGTATAAAACATCAGAGTAGTTAATTCCGCCATGCTGAAGGACTATATTGGTATAGTAGCCAAACGCACCCTGGAATAATGAAGACAGGTCAAAATTCCCGTATTTCAAATTGATCGATGATCCGGCCATCCAGTGGGGTATTGTCCCCTTACCTATGTTCTCCTGATCCCTGTAATCCAGCTTTCCATCATTATTGATGTCTATATATTTAATATCGCCCGGACGTAAGGATGAGTTTCCCGCGGGATAGGTAAACTTCAGATTGGATATTTCAGCCTGACTGGTAAATAAACCGCTGGCACGGTAACCATACTGGATATCCGTATATCTGCCAGACTGCTGGTAGAGCCTCAGCTGGTCCGGATCTGTATAGACCTGCTCCTCGTAATGATCCCATTTTGCTCTTGACCAGGAGATGTTTCCTGTCACCTGGTATTTCAGCTGGCCTATATCTCCGCTGGTACCCAGTCTGAATTCAAATCCTTTTGAGTTTTGGCTGTTCAGGTTTTCCGGTGGTAAGGCCGCCCCGAAAGTATTGGGAAGGCTCAGGATTCTGGTGGCCGGGATGCCAGAAAGCTGACGGTAAAACGCATCTGCATCCCCGAATAACTTACGTTCCAGAAAGGAGAAATCGAGTCCGATATTATAGATTTTTATTTTTTCCCAGGTTAAGTTGGGATTAGCCAGTCCGGTAGATACCAGGCCAACTTTGGTTGCGGAACCGATAAGCCATTGTCCGTCTAACTTATAACCTGATAAATACTGGAAATTAACAACGTCATCCAATCCGGAGCTGCCATAACTTCCCCTGAATTTCAGTTCATCAATACCAGAAATATTCTTCACAAAATCCTCCTGATCCAGTCTCCAGCCGAGTGAAACACTGGGGAAATACCCGCGTCTTTTAGCTGAGGGGAATCTTGCAGAGGCATCACTCCTTAGTGTGGCCTCCAGGAGGTATTTATCTTTATAGGAATAATTTAAACGTCCTACATAACTTGTTCTTCCATTCTCTGTAGCAGAACTATTGGCCTGGCTGGTCTCCACAGCCCCGCCAAACAATTGCTCTATTGCGGGCGTAATGAAGTTGTCCCTACCGGCCAGCACTAGCGAGGTTTTATAATCTATCACCTCGTAAAGTGCCAGGGCAGTGAGGTGATGGTCTTTTCCAAAAACGTGGTCATAGTTGAGGGAGAATTGACCTGTTTTGTTAGTGAATCCTGCATTTTGAAAAACCAGCTTTGCCTGTGTGCCCAAGGCGCCGGCAAGTGCATACTGGTTGCTTGCAACATCATAAGTATAAAACTCGTAAGGTTTGGTAAAATTCTTATTTTCCAGATAATTCCTGTTGTAGTTAAAAAGCGCTTTTGCACTTAAACCCGGCACCTGGCTGATCTTGTAATTGGCAGCAAATGTGCTTTTATAGTTGTTGATATCATTCAGGTCATACCCGGCAATCTCATAATCAGAAACCAGTTTGATACTTCCTACCCCCTGCCCGTTTGCATAGGAATACTTGGTAGGGTCTGGTAAAGTGGCAGGATAGATAGGCAGTGAATTCCATAGATCCTGCCATACTGTATTAATGCCGGGGCCCTGAGAACGGTTGGTGAATTTTTTATTTTCACTGACGGCAGATAAATCCAGCTGTATAGAAAGGTTATCCGTAATCTGGGCATCAATGTTTGACTGAAGATTATATCTCTTATAATCTCCGCCGTTGGACTTCCATAAGGATTGCTGATCAAGGTAACCGAAAAATCCATAGTACTTAATTTTTTCGCTTCCTCCGCGTACTGACATATTTTGCTGCTGCTGTGGCGACCAGTCCCGGATTGTTTCCTTAAACCAGTTCGTATTAGGATACTGCGGGTCTGTGCCATCGTAATACTTCTGCACCTGCTCTGGTGTATAGGGCACAGTCAGGCCCTGATTAGCAAATTTTTCGTTCTGCAATTCAGCATACTGACCAGAGCTTGCCGGTTTTGCCATTGCTATGATCCCCTGCAGGGTATAGGAAGAATTGAGCGTGATTGTTGGCTTCTGGTTTATCCCCCGCTTGGTGGTTACCAAAATCACGCCGTTACCGGCACGAGCACCGTAAATTGCTGCAGATCCATCTTTTAAGATGGTCAGGGATTCTATCTGGTTGGGGTCAATAATATTAAAGTCGGTTTCTACACCGTCAACAATCCATAAGGCCTGTCCAAATCCCCGTATGCTTATTGCGGCCTGGTCACCCCCCGGCTGCCCGCTGGTCTGTTGCGAGACGAGGCCGGGCAGTCTTCCTGCAAGGGTATTGGCTGTGCTGGCTACGGGTGCCTGCGTAAGTTCTTCAGACTTGACAGTAGCCAGTGACCCTGTAAGGTTTGCTCTCTTTTGTGTACCATAAGCCACAACAACAACTTCCTTTAAACTCCCGTCTTCTTCAATAAGGGTAACGTCAATCAGTTCCTGTCCGTTAACCACAACCTCCTTCGTCTGGTAACCCACGTAGCTAAAACTCAGGAGCGCATCATTTTCAACTCCGGAAATTGAGTATTTACCCTCTTTTGAAGTAAAAGTTCCTCTCGCCGAGCCTTTGATCTTCACGCTTACTCCTGGTAAGGGCAAGCCTTTATCATCGGTAACGGTGCCCGATACAACTATAGCCTTCACTGTTTTCTTTTCAGCAGCAGCCCTGCTTATTCCCGTGATGATGACATTATTTTCCTTCACTACATACATCAATGGCTGCCCGCTAAAACAGGCTATCAATGCCTTTTCTACAGGCACATTTTTCAGGCTGATGCTTACAGGTTTAGCCGCAGCTATTAACTTCTCATCATAAAGGAAATGATAACCGCTTTGCCTGCTTACGTTATCCAATAATTGATCAAATGGAATATTCCTGACATTCAGGGTTACATTCTGGCCATATGAAGCCGCTGTAACGTGCATCAGTGAGCACATGAAAATGATAAGTGTTAATTTCATTTTTAGAAAAATATCCCGTTCAGTGCAAGGCAATGCCCTGCAAAAAAATTGTGTAATTTTTTTATACATTTGGTTAGATTTATTGTGATTGATTGTTTCGAACGATCCTACTGTATATCTAATGCGGCATCAATTGCTGCTAAACCAGGGACGCTTCCGACGTTCCTGGTTTAATAAGATATTTATGTAATTATTTACAGGTAACTATAATCCTCCTTCCTTCAACATTAAACTTTGCAATCCCCGTTAAGGCTAAGTAATTCAGCAACTTATTAATATCTTCTGTACGGGATATTGAGCCCCCCAGGATCTTGTTATCCGGGTTGCCAATATACTGAACCTCCACATTGTACCATCTTGCAATCTTATGCATAGCCGTTTTAAGATTTTCCCGCCTAAAGGAAAAATAGCCGTTTTTCCAGGCGACAGCATCCTCTACGTTAACATTCCGCAAAACGATGTCTCCGGCTGTTTTACTAGCAAGGGCCTGCTGTCCGGGTGCCAGAAGCTGATGTGCCCGGGCAGAGCTGAGGGATACAGCACCTTCCAGCAGGGTGGTATTGACTGAAGGTTCATTTGTATAGGCCATCACATTAAAATGCGTACCTAAAACCCGGATATCTACCTGCTCTGCACTCACTGTAAAAGGTAATTTCTTATTTTTGCGGACCTCAAAATATGCCTCACCATGAAGTTCAACGCGCCTTTCAGTACCTCCAAACTTACTGGGGTATTTAAGTGAAGATGCTGCATTCAGCCATACATCAGTCCCATCCGGCAATGTTACTCTGAATTGTCCGCCAGCAGGTGTTGTAATGGTGTTGTAAACTACCGGCTCATCTTTCTGATCCGCGCCATCACTGATCACGTGATAAGAGATCCGTCCGCTTTCATTTTTTGTAATTGCAGTATTTCCCTGAACTGCTAACCTGCCATTGCTGGCGCCGTTCAACAAAATGCTTTCCCCATTTCCAAGTGTCAGTACGGCAACATTACCACCAGGCAAAATGGGTTTCGTCAGCTGCCGTGTGCCGGCCATCCTTTTTGCTTTTGATGAAGGATCAGTGGATATGTACATTGCCACACCAAAGAAGATAAATATGATAGTGACGGCTGCTATGTTCCGCAGGTTTCTATAGGAACGGATGGGCCTTACTGTTTGGATTTCTTTATTCAAACGCATTAAAATGCGGTCGCGAACTTCCCGGTGATCATCAGGATATTCAGCATCCTGATTACCCGAATTGTTGTATACATCCAAAAGCTCCTGCTTTTCAGCAGCGCTGATGGTGCCTTTTATATACTTGTCAAGTAAAGCGTTAATCTTTTTTGTATGCACATCAATATAGGTTTATAATGACATGTGACCGCGAAACTCTCACTACCCTATATAGCGATGTATATTTTATTTATAGTACTTTGAAATTTCACAGGATATGATCAGGAGCAGGCCTGAGGCTTCGAGGCTATGACGGATCACCTTCAGTGCCCGGGTGAGATGTGCCTCCACTCCTTTCTCAGAAATATTCATTTGTTCCGCAATTTCAGCGTTTTTCATTCCGGCCTCACGGCTATACCTGAATACAAGCTTACATTTTTCGGGCAGATGTTCCACCACCCCATTGATGTATTCTTTTAAAAACAAGGCATCTAATTTCTCCTCGTCCATACTCAGCTCCGAAAAATTCAGGTTCATACCGGCAAGCCGCTCCCGGCGGTGCTGTTTCCTGTAATGCTTAAAGATCACAAACTTTACTTTGGTGGAAAGAAAACCGCCTACATTTACAATCCGGAAATTATTCTTTTCTTTCCAGAGTGCCATAAACACCTCATGAACAATATCTTCTGCCAAAAATTTGTCCTTAGTATGGTTCCATGCAATGAGCAGCATCTTTTCCCAGTATCTGTTGTAGATCACGGTAAAAGCCGCCCGGTCATCTTCCTGTATGAGATCTAACAGCTGCTGGTCGGATAAAAGATTATGTGATGTCATGTGCTCATTAATAATCAGATAACAGCAGGTACACTGTAAATCGCTGTGGATATAATATTTGGTTAATACGAAAATATTCTTTTTATTTTAAATAACCTTTTTATTCTAAACTTTTATTAAATGAAACTTCTTGTTTTACCCGCTACGATGTAGGAAATACCGACAGTAAATGCACTTTGGTCGGTCTTCCCGGGTCGGGCTTTTGTAACCCAAGGTCATAATTCATCATAAAGTCTACCCATTTGTCTTTATCCCCCCGCCATTTGATCAGCTATCTGATGTTGTAGTTTCTCAGACAAGCTAAAACTGCCAACAATAATTAAACTAAATACCATCACCAAATCAATCAATTTCTAATCTCTGAATTGCATAGTTTATCACTAATTAATCGTAATATTGCAATACATATTATGGGACTTACAAAAACTGAAATATTTACTGAAGAACAAAACCAGCTGGCCGTGTTATTGAAAGCAATGGCTCACCCGGCCAGAATCGCCATCCTGCAACACATTATTAAGACCAATGCCTGTATTTGCGGAGACCTGGTTGAAGAGTTAGGACTAGCGCAAGCCACCATCTCCCAGCATTTGAAAGAACTTAAAACTGCCGGTTTAATCCAGGGCACTATTGAAGGTGTTTCTGTTTGCTATTGCATTAACCCCCTGATCTGGGAAGATTTGCAAAAACAGCTTTCAGGATTTTTTGGTACTTACAGTTTGAAAACTAATTGCTGCTAAAAAAATTTGGACAAATCAATCGCAATATTACAATACACCCCCTTAGATAAAACCAGAACAACATGGATAAATTAACTGCAGTCAATTGGAAAACCTTTAAAGAAACACTGGAACAACATCCTGATCTGACGCTGCAATTTCAATATGCAGAGCATAAATGGGTAGATGCTTCCTATCATATCACAGAAATCAAACAGGCGCCGATTGTATCAGTGGATTGTGGTGGGGTGATGAATAGCTGGACGGAGATTATCGTACAATTATGGGAGCCTAAGGGTGGAAACCAGGAGAGGGCGATGAATGTAAGCAAAGCGTTGTCTATTGTCAAACTGGTAGAAAAATCATTACCCTTAAACCCAATAGCCACGGTAAAAATTGAATTTGGGAATTCACAATTCGATACCAGACAGATGTTTCCGAACGACTTTATCCTTTCTGAAGGAAACCTGATCATTGATTTACGTCCCGATGCCGTACAATGTAAAGCCATCGAAAGAGGTGGAAATTGCGGAACGACGGCTACAGGTGACGAATGCTGTGCTCCCGAAAAACCTAAAGCGGAACTAAAAAATCTTTTGATTGCAGGAGATGTTTGTACACCTGGCTCAGGCTGCTGTTAAAATTACACATGAACATGATGATCAGTATCAGAGAACTGGAACCAGGCGATTGGCAGGAAGTAAAAAACATATACATGGAAGGCATTGCCACAGGACAAGCTACTTTTCAGACTGACGCCCCTTCCTGGGAAGACTGGGATAAAGGGCACTTAAATATATTGCGGTATGTGGCAATTGCTGAGGATCAGATTGCCGGCTGGGTTGCTTTAACTCCTGTTTCCGGCAGACCAGTGTATGCCGGGGTAACAGAAGTAAGCGTTTACGTTTCTGAGAAGTTCAGAGGTCAGAAAATCGGTTATCAGTTACTTGATTACCTGATCAACGCCAGTGAAAAACAAGGCGTCTGGACTTTACAGGCTGGGATCTTCCCTGAAAACCACGCCAGTCTCTCGCTGCACCGGAAGTTAGGCTTCCGGATTATTGGATTCAGAGAGAAAGTTGGAAAACAACATGGGGTATGGAGGGATGTGAACCTATTGGAAAGACGAAGCAAGATTGCAGGAACCGATTAAAATACACTTCAGATGAAAAATATATTAGTACTATGTACAGGAAACAGTTGCCGCAGCCAGCTGGCAGAAGGATACCTCAGATATTATGCCGGCGACAGCGCAACAATTTACAGCGCCGGAATTGAAACGCATGGGGTAAATCCAAAGGCAATTCAGGTGATGGCCGAAGATCAGGTTGATATTTCGGGTCATACCTCCAACCATGTGGATGAATATCTGTCCGTTCAGTTCGATTATGTAATTACTGTTTGCGATAATGCAAATGAGGCCTGCCCCTTCTTCCCGGGCAGGGTGCAACGTTTTCATGAAAATTTCCCTGATCCTGCAAAGGCGGCCGGATCAGCAGAGGAGATAATGGATGAATTTAGAAGAGTCCGTGATCTGATCAAAGCCTATTTGCAACATTTTGTTCAGAGCCATCTATAAAAAATAAACCGGGCATCGCTGCTCCAAAAAAACACATACCATGTCTGTCAACAATTGCGCGCCTGCCGCCAAAAGAAAGAAACTCAGTTTTTTAGACCGCTACCTCACTTTATGGATTTTTATCGCAATGGGTGCAGGGATAGCTATAGGATATTTCATTCCTTCATCTTCTGGTTTTATCAATTCTTTTTCAAGCGGAACCACCAATATTCCCCTTGCTACAGGGTTAATACTGATGATGTATCCTCCCCTTGCCAAAGTTAAATATGAAAAAATGGGGGAGATATTGAAGGATACAAAAGTTCTGTCTGTTTCCCTGATTCTAAATTGGGTAGTTGGCCCGTTTTTGATGTTTATTCTTGCTATCACTTTTCTGAGAGATTATCCAGAGTATATGATTGGAGTCATCTTAATTGGTCTGGCTAGGTGTATTGCGATGGTAGTAGTATGGAATGAACTTGCAGAAGGAAACAGAGAATATGCAGCCGGTCTTATTGCGCTAAACAGCATTTTCCAGGTGCTGTTGTATAGTGTGTTTGCCTATATCTTCATCACTGTACTTCCACCCTATTTCGGACTGAAAGGGCTTGCAATTGATATCACTATCGGCGAAATCGCAAAAAGTGTAGGCATATTCCTCGGTCTTCCTTTTGCAATGGGAATCATCTCCCGGTATGCGTTAATCAGCCTGAAAGGTGAAGAATGGTTTCAAAATAAATTTGTTCCGCTCATTTCACCAGTTACACTGATCGCCCTGTTATTTACTATCGTTATCATGTTCAGTCTGAAGGGGGAACTGATTGTTCACATTCCTATGGATGTGGTACGGATTGCAATTCCGTTAGTCATCTATTTTTCCATCATGTTTGTGTTCAGCTTTTTTGCGGGCCGTTATTTCGGTGCCAACTATTCTAAAAGCACCTCAATAGCCTTTACTGCAACGGGAAACAACTTTGAATTAGCCATAGCAGTTGCTATAGGTGTCTTTGGAATTAATTCAGGCCAGGCATTTGCAGGAGTAGTGGGCCCTTTGGTTGAAGTTCCGGCCCTGATTGCTTTAGTAAATCTGGCATTCTGGTTTAGGAAGAGGTATTTTAAAGCCGCCCCATTACCTGCATGATCAGCCAAATGCTTTGTTTTTGATATTTATCACATAAATTATTTAACAAATGTCCTTGTTGGCAGAGGCAAAAGCGCCTCACTTTTGTAGGGTAATAATTACTTAAAAAATGAGATTAAAAAACAAAGTAACAGTAGTTACAGGAGGTAACAGCGGCATAGGGTTTGGTATTGCAGAAGCTTTTAAAAGCGAAGGCGCAGTAGGAACCATCACAGGCAGAAATCAAAATAACCTTGATCAGTCGCTTCAGCAGCTGGGAGATAATTTTATCGGACTGGCAGGCGATGTAACCAGCCTGGACGACCTCGAAAGGATCTTCAAAGAAACATCTGACAAGTTCGGCAAAATTGATGCACTGGTAGTAAATGCAGGTGGCACTGTTGAAGGTGCCCAATGGGGCTCAGTGGCCGACATTGGAGAAGCCAGTTATGATAAATTCATGGACCTGAACCTGAAAAGCGTTTACTTTACCGTTCAGAAAGCACTGCCGTACATGAATGACGGTGGTTCAATTATCCTGATAGGTTCAACTGCCGGGCACCGTGCATCACAGGGAATGACCATTTACTCCGCAGCAAAAGCTGCTGTAATATCTTTTGCCCGTGGGTTCTCGCTTGACCTATTGTCAAGAAAAATCAGGGTAAATGTACTTTCACCAGGTACAATTGACACACCTGCCTTTGATAAAATGGTACCTGCAGAACAAGTTGTACAGGTAAAAAAAATGTGGGTAGAACTTATCCCTGCCGGAATAATCGGGCAGCCCTCCGATATAGGTAAAGCAGCAGTATTCCTTGCCTCCGACGAATCATCCTTTGTACTTGGTACCGAGATCCTTTCCGATGGTGGCGTTACCAACATCAGTATGATGGAATAAAATATTTTTGAATAGCTTTGTCGAAAGCTGTTTAACATGTTTGAAAGATTTGCTGCTTATCTAAAAGAAAAAGCCGGCCTTACCGATGAAGAACTGAAACTGGTGGCAGAAGCCGCCATCATTCCGAAAAGACTTCGTAAGCGTCAGTACCTGTTACAGGAGGGAGACATCTGCCAGTACAATTGTTTTATTGCTAAGGGATGTCTCCGCATGTACAGGGTCAGTGCAGACGGTAATGAGCATATTTTGAGGTTTGGTATTGAAAACTGGTGGATGGCTGATTATGAAAGCTATAATTCAGGCCGTGCTACAAAAAACAATATCGATGCACTTGAGGACAGCGAATTGTTATTGATAAAAAAGGAAGATTTTGAAGCCTTATTTAAGTCAATGCCAAAACTTCAAACATTCAGGGAGCGGCTGGAAGCCAGAAGTTTCGATGCCAGCCAGAACAGGATATTCAGTAATATCAGTGAAACAGCCGAAGAGAAATATGATAATTTCATCAAAACATATCCTGACTTCTATAGCCGTATTCCGCTGCAAATGATAGCTTCTTACCTCGGGGTAACGCGTGAAACCCTTAGCCGCGTAAGGCAAAAGCATTAGCGCAACAAAGGATAAGAACTCAAAACGTTCAACCAGTTGAAAATGGTAAAAAATGAGGTATTCCAATTCCAAAGCTTAATTCTGAAACAGATTTGTTTATGTCCAAAAATAGATGGAAATTGCTTCAAAGGCTGTTCATTACAAATTTCTGATCGCAGTTAAATGTTCTTAATACATCAGTTATCAATATAATGAGCAGCTTGTTTTCAATTCTTATATCAATTTAATCGTACAACGGGTTTACATATGAAAAAAGTAACAGGACTTGGCGGCGTATTTTTTAAATGCGATAACCCGCAGGCCATGAACGAATGGTACGCCAAAAACCTTGGATTGGCCACCAGTGCGTACGGAGCAACGTTTGAGTGGCGGCAGGCGGATGATCCATCTAAAACAGGATCTACCGCCTGGTGCACCTTTCCACAAGACACCAAATATTTTAATCCCTCAGCCAAACCATTTATGATCAATTACCGGGTAGAAAATATCGCTGCGCTGGTAGAGGAGCTGAGAAAGGACAACGTAACCATTATTGATGAGATTGTGGAATATGACTATGGCAAATTTGTCCATGTGCTAGATCCTGAAGGGAACATCGTTGAACTCTGGGAACCAAAAGATTGATTAAGATCTTATATGGTAGGTATTGTACCTCCGTCAATCACGTACTCTGTTCCTGTCAGGTAGGCTGCACGCGGAGAAACCAGGAATCCAACCAATTCTGCTACCTCTTCCGGTTCAGCCGGCCTGCCCATAGGAATTCCGCCTAAAGAATCCATTACACCCTGGGTAGCTTCTTCGATGCTGATGCCCGAGCTTTCCGCCAGCCGTTCCATCATCCTGATTGCAGAGGATGTTTTGATCCATCCCGGTGATACCGAAAGTATCCTTACGCCCTTTGGCGCCACCTCATTGGAGAGGCTCTTACTGTAGTTGATCAGGCCTGCCTTTGCAGCAGCATACGGCAATGTAGAATCATATAGTGGCAGGCTGCCCTGAATAGATGCGATGTGTATGATACATCCTGAAGCCTTTTCCAGCATGTAAGGCAGCAGGCCTTTATCTAATCTGACCGGGGCTAACAAATTGGTCTGTATGGTTTCTTCCCAGTGCTTGTCCGTCAAAACGCTAAAACCTCCTCCGGGAGTTTCCGAACTGCCCATATTGTTAATCAGGATGTCTATACCGCCAAATTCTTTTTTTATCGTATCTATTACCTGTGCCGTCCCATTAACTGTACTCAGATCTGCGGCAATAAAGCTGAAGTTTTTTGCAATAACTTCAGGCTTGTTACGGGCTGTCACAATGACCCTGGCCCCTGCCTGTGCAAGTCGTTCCGCAATCGCTTTTCCGGCTCCCTTTGTGCCACCTGTTACAAGAGCAATTTTACCTGAAAGCTCATTATTAAAATTATATTTATCCATGTCTTTATTTGTTTGTAAGACAAAATTGAACAATACGTGTGTTTGAAACAAGTACGGAAAAACGATTCGCATAGGGACAAATTTATCTCTATGAAAGCATTCGTTTAATATTTTATATTTGTATATGGCTTATGAAAAGAAGATACCATTATCATTAAACTGTGGTTTGGACCTGCTGGCCGAAGTCCTTTACGGCAAATGGAAAATCCGCTTGTTATATTTTATTTACCAGGGCAATAAGAGGCCCAGTGAACTGCAACGTAAAATCCCGGATGCATCGAGGCGTATTCTGAACATGCAGCTGAATGCGCTGGAGCTGCATGAGCTGGTTACCAAAAAGATATTTGCCCAGCTTCCGCCTAAGGTGGAATACACTTTGACCGATCTCGGGATGAGCCTGATGCCTATTATTTGTGAGTTTGGACAATGGGGCGATGAACATCAGGACCAATTGAGAGCGGCTATCATAAAATCGACATCAATGATCACTGATGCAAACTTGCATGAAGAGAATAATTAAAGCCTGTCCATTTTACCTGACAGGCTTTTCGATTGCTTTATTATACTATTATAGTTTCACCATCCTTTAACCGTCTTATTTCGATTCCCTGCTCTTTGCCAGACTGGTCCAATACATTTTCCAGGTCCGGATACTGTGTGTACATCGGGGCATTATGAAACTGGGCGTAATGCATTGGTACCAATATTTTAGCACCGAGAATACGTGTTGCGGTCACTGCCTGTGCCGGTGTTATGGTACCAAACTCATCGGCTGCAGGGCTCACTCCAGGGACGGCACCAACTACACCATTCACCGGTAGAAAGGCAGCATCAAAGGGGCCGAATTGCGTTGCAACCGGCCACCAGTAGCCATGCCAGTTCGTATCGCCACCATGTATGATGGTGTGTTTGCCATCGCTAACCACATAAGACACCTGTTCGTCACCAATCCAGTCTACAGCAGGCACGGCAGTAACCTGAAAATCACCTACAATAAATGTTTCATGTAGTTTCACAGCAGTAATGTCGAGTCCGGTTTCCGCACCCGCGGCTTTTACTGTCCCGGGGCCCCATATAGCGCCTTTGCCGCCTGTGAGTTCGCGTAAAAGCGGCTGGTCAAAATGGTCCGGATGGATATGTGTAATGAGGACATTAGCTGTTAGCGTATTGGCAAAAGGAACAGACAGTACCGGAAACTTTGGCTCTCCCAAAAATGGTTTCATATGGGCTACGTTTTGCAGCGGATCAATATAAAGGGTGGTAGTTGCACTTTCCAGCATCAGGCCAGCCCATGATAATCTTGTAATTTTCATTTGATTGATATTAAGGGGTAAAAAACCTGCTATCTGTTATCAAACAGCTGGTTTCGTTAAATTTATTATTTCAGGAAGCTTTTCAGCTGGGCCGATGCCTGGATAAACAACGCTTTAGTTTGTGGAAGCTCTGACAGTGGGTTCAGCAATCCAAAATCGTGGATAACGCCATTGTACCTTACTGTCGTTGCTTCAACCCCTGCGTCCAGTAGCTTACGCCCGTAGGCTTCGCCTTCGTCACGCAATACATCATTTTCAGCAACCTGTATTAGGGTTGGCGGCAAACCTTTCAGTTGATCAACAGTGGCTAACAGCGGTGAAACGTGGATATCATTACGTTTGGTATGATCCGGTACATAGAGGTCATACAGAGAATTCATAAAAGGAATGGTCAGAAACCTGTCGGCACCGAAAGATTTGAAAGAGCCTGTGGTAAAATCGGTATCGGTTGTTGGCCACATTAAGATAGTGGTTTTAATTTCAGGGCCTTTACGTTCTTTAGCTATAATGGATACTACCGCAGCCATATTGCCGCCCGCACTGTTACCAACCACAGCCAATCGTTTACCGTCCACCTTAATTTCGGCACCATGCTCAGAAACCCATTTGGTAGCGGCGTATACTTCATTTACCGCTGTGGGGTATGGTGCTTCCGGTGTGCGGGTATATTCAACAAATACTCCTGCTGCGCCCGAGCCAAGTACCAGGTCCCTTACCATTCGTTTATGCGTGGGGTAGTCGCCCAGGATCCAGCCGCCGCCATGTACAAAAATAAATGCAGGCAATGTTCCTTTAACACCTTTTGGGCGCATGATAAATACTTTTACAGTTACACCGTCTTCTGTAATTGTTTTCTCTGATTCTGTAACTTGTGAATAATCATACTGAACGCTTGCCTGTGCACCTTCCAACACCTTGCGGGCATCTTCTTTGGATAATGTTTCAATGCCGGGGCCGCCGTGGATGGCCTTTAGAAATGTGCGTACTGCGGGGCTTAAATGCGGGTCGGTAGCATAATCCTGTACCTGCGCATTTACATTTGATGCAGCAGCTGTTAAAATAATTCCTGCAATAAGTGCAATTGCTTTATTGCCTGTTTTTTTACTTTGAGTTTTCATCGTATTGTCTTTTTAAATGTTGTTTGTTATTGACAATACAAAGGTGGCCCGGAAGACCACCCCGAAGAATGGATATGTTGCCCGAAGAGTTGGCGTTATTTCCCTGATACAGATGAATTGATCCCGATTTGATAATTATACCGGGCAGTTAGTACAGTTATACTATTTGTTTATCAGCAGACTGGTGGTTTTTCCTGAAATCGGAAGTGCTCTGATTGGTAGCGTTTTTGAAAAAACGGCTAAAGTGTGCTGCTTCATTAAACCCAAGCTCATAGGCAATCTCTTTGGCAGACCTGTCAGTATAATAAAAAAGGCGTTTAGCTTCACTGATGATACGGTCATGGATGATCAGTGAGGGCGACCGGTAATTGTATTGTGCAAATAAATTGGCCAGCGTTTTGGGCGACCGGTTTAAGGCAGCCGCATAAAACTGTACCTGGTGCTCCTTTTTATAATGTTTATCGACCAGCAGGTTATACTGTCTGATGAGGTCAAACTTATCATCTTCAAAGATCTTTTCGCTGATGTACTGTTCCTTGGCAAGCCGGGTGGTAATAATGACCAGCTGCTTTAATAACATTTGCAGCATATCACTCTGAATAGTATCGCGGGTATTGAACTCATCCATAAACATCTGTTTAAGGTTTGCTATTTTGCCGCGGTGCGTTTCATCCAGGTTTAAAAATATATTTCCTGAAAAGCCGAAGAAAAGAAACCCTATACAGCTGATCTCGTGATATGCATCTACAAGACAATAAAAATCGCGGTTATACTGCCAGGCAGTAATATTTTCCGGTTTTTCAAATTTAAAGACCTGTCCGGATACCAGCGGTACAATACTTTCCGCCGGAAACTCATACTGCACACCATTGATGATCATCTGCTGGCTTTCACCGGTATTCAGGGCAATGGTGAGCAGCTGTTCCTTTTCCGTTTTTTCTTTGAATAAAAGTCCCAGTACCTGCTCCTGATGGATAAAAATAAGTTTGCCGTTGGTTTTGGGGACGATATGTTCTAAGAGCATGACATGAAGTATCTTGCTGCTAAGATAAGTATTTTAATTCGCCTTATGGATCAACTCCAATGACTGAATTGTGAGGATAGCTGCAATCGGCTTTTGTGCCTCGCTTAGTTAAAAGATTTTCTAAAGACGTTTGGTGACAGATTGGTATAGCGCTTAAATAATTTATTGAACGACTGCGGGTGTTCAAACCCCAGCTGGTAAGCTATTTCGGCAATAGTTAGCCGGGTGGTGCTTAACGTTACTTTAGCCTTTTCAATTAACCGGTCATGTATCAGCTGCTGTGCGCTCTGCCCGGTCAGGGTCTTCAGCATATCCGTCAGGTACCTTGGTGAAACATGCAGGTGGCCGGCCACTTCCGGAACTGTTGGTATACCGCCAAGCTGTTCTTCAAAACGGCCTGCCAGGTAAGCATCCATTTCACTGATCAGGTCATGATGAACTGCTTTGCGGGTAAGGAACTGCCGGTTGTAATAACGATTACTATAATTCAGCAGCAGTTCTATCTGTGAGACCAGTACATCCTGGCTAAAGGTATCGGTATTGTTTTCCAGCTCGGCAGCAATGTTTTCAAACAGGCCAACGAGTACTTTTTTCTCTTTGTCTGACAGGAACAGGGCCTCGTTCACGGCGTAAGTGAAGAAACCATACTGGTGAATGTTTTTTCCCAACTGGTAATTCCGGATCAGATCGGCATGAAAATACAGGTTGTAACCATCTTCGTAGCAGCTTTCCTCCGTTGACATGGTGATCAGCTGATTTGGTGCCAGGAAAGCCAGCCCCCCTTCCTCGAAGTCATAATAGCCCTGCCCGTATTTCACATGGCCGCTGAAATTTTCCTTAAATGAGACTTTATAGAAATCTACCAGGAAACTCCGTCCCGCATTTTCACGGCTTATTTCGTCACTATCATATTTCACCATGGCAACCAAAGGATGCAAAGGTTTGGGCATACCCATACTCCGCATATACGCTGAAATGCTTTTGAAAACGGTTGGTTCCTGTTTAACTTTCATGGTTCCTGCTAATTTAAGATTAATTCCTCACGTTTATCCTGCCAGTCAAAATTCCCGATTCTTTTGGCAATCAGCCAGCTGCTGTGCACGCGGATGAACTCATCCTGGTAAATAGCCCCGATGGTAGTTTTCATTTTTTTCCCGTCTTCCGTGCCAATCAGGGTAACCGTACAATAAGACGTTCCGGTAGCAGTATCACCATCTATAGTTAATATCTGCTGGCCATTAAAATGGTAAACGGTTTCAAAGTCTTTAAGAAAATTTTTAAAGGCCTCCTGCATTGCTTCCCGGCCCTGAAGCTTCAAAACTGGTGTACCTCCGGCAAAGGTTTCTGAGATCGCGTTTTCAGCAAACAACTGCACCAGGGCGCCAAAATCTTTTCTGTCCCCAAAGATGGAAACCTTGTCGACAAGTTCTTTCAGGGTAGCCCTGTCTGCTAATTCTTTACTATTCATCATGAGTGTTTGTGCTATAAAATGATAGGGATTTGGTCATTTACGAAACGATTATCATTCCTGTTCATCAGAACTTTCATTCCCAGCCAGTGTGAGCACGATCTTGCCCTGGATATTCCCTTCAGCGGCCCGTTCGTGTGCCTTGCGGGCCTCAGCAAGTGAGAAAGTACTGTCAATTGCTACGCGGATTGTTCCATCATCCAGCAGGTGTGCAAGTTCTGCAAGCTGGCTGCCGCTTGAGCGCACCTGGGTTGCAGAGACCGTGATGCCCAGTTTTGCGGCCTCCTCCGCTCCGGAGAAGCCCAAAGGAAATACCGGGAATAAGGCTCCGCCGCGCTTGAGCGTGCGCAGGAACCGACCGGTTGCCGGGCCACCAACAGAATCCATGACCAGATCAAGGTCATTCAATACGTCTTCGGGAGCGGTTTTAGTATAGTCTATGAATTCATCCGCTCCAAGGTCACGCAGAAATGCTTCATGTTTTCCCGATGCTACGGCAATGACGTGCGCACCCTTCCATTTTGCCAGTTGCACGGCGAAGTGCCCTACTCCCCCACCAGCACCATTAATGAGCACCTTTTTTCCTTTCAGCGGCACGGGCTCATGTTTGCCCGGCTGAAGCACATTTGGCTCGTCATGGCCCAGTTCTATCAGGAACTGCCATGCGGTGAGCAGTGACATCGGCGCTCCGGCGGCGTGCACATGGTCAATACCGGCAGGCTTCAGCGCCACTTCCGATGCTGGTACATTTACGTATCCGGCATAGGCCTTACTGTCTCCCATCATTCCACCGGGAAAGCGAACCATTGAATACACCTCATCTCCTACAGCGAATTCGGTAACATCGTTAGCCACCGCGTCTACAACACCCGAAATGTCCGTTCCCAGTATGATGGGGAATGTCACCTTTGGCTGCCATTCGGGAGGAAGTGCCTTATAACCATCGCGCAGGTACCAGTCAGGCGGGTTTATACCAACTGCATGAACGCGAACGCGTACCTCACCAGGCTTAAGCTCCGGAATTGGCGCATCCTCGTAACGCAGTACCTCAGGGCCGCCAAACTCATACTGCAGGATAGCCTTCATCATTTGTGCATTTTGATTAGTGTCTGTATTCTCTTCAGATTTTTTCATCTTTTCGCAATTTATCTCGTGAAATTTTATTCAGGAATTGATCCCATTGTTGTAAAGAAAATTGAAGCTGATGGGATATTTATTTCTTCCCAAACCAGTCAATTGTTCTTCCTTAATACAAAGGTCAATAAAGGCGATCATCAAAAGTTAGCCCAGACTGTCAAAATTGTATCCATATTCCCGGGCGGGCCTACGGATAAGGGGCACTTTCACTACCGGGCAGCTTGTTGTAGTTCATAGCCGCAGTTTGCTTGTTTAAATTATATCGAAAATATATAATGTACGAAATATTTCGTATAATTGCTTAACAGCTAAACTTCATATGAAAAAAATCTGTAAGCTCCTATTCCTCATCATGATGGCTACCGCAACAAGCAATATTGCCTGTGCCTGCACGGTGATTTCATGCGCAAAACACGGAGAGGTATTTGCCGCATCCAATGAGGATGATTACACCCCCTTTATGCGTATGTGGTTAAATCCCCCTACTAAAGCCCGCTATGGCTCAGTTTGCTTTGGAGCACCAGACCTGCAAATTGCAGCCGCCATGAATGAGTACGGGCTCTTTTATGATTATACTGCCCAGTACGGTATAGATCCGAAGAAATACAATCTAAAGAACCCCTATCCGGGAGACCTCATGTTTGAGATCCTGGGCAAATGCAAAACGGTAAAAGAAGCTATGGCCTATCTGGACAAGTACGATTACGTTTTCCCCTCGCAGGTGATGCTTGCCGATGCTACGGGTAATTCCATCATCTTTAATTCCAGTACCAAGGTACTGCGCAGGGATAGCTATCAGGTCAGCACCAATTTCAATATCGCCGATGCCAGCACAAAGAATTACAGCTGCCGGAGATTCGATATTGCAGAACTGGCACTTAAAAAAGCAGATAAGGTAGATGAACCCCTCATGAGGGCAATCCTTGAAAACACCCATCAGGAAGGTAACCTGTCCACCCAATACTCGGCCGTCTATGACCTCAAACGGGGCAATGTAACGGTCTACCTTTTCCATAATTTCAACACCCCATACCGCTTCAACCTAAAAGAAGAACTAAAGAAAGGCTATCGCATGCAGAAGATCGACCAGCTTTTTTCGCCCAGTTTTGCCTATGAAAGCTATACGCTTAGCCATCAGCTATACAGGAAAGAACTGATGATGGATGAGATCCGGAACAAGGGGCTGCTTAAGTCGACAGAAAAATACCTGGAGCGCATGGCCCAAACCACCAAACGAGACAGTGCCTTCAAATTTGCCCTTCTTGAAGTTGCCCTGCAACTGGTTAAGGACTCCCATAACCAGCATGCCGGTGGTAACAGCTGGGCATATTGGTTTGCTTTAGATGACGGCTACCACATCACAACCTATCAGGACCCAAAACTAGTTCAGGCGGCAAAGCTTTTCACCGCCCTTGCCAGACAGGAGGATTTTGATGTCAAATACCTTAATTTCATCAGGGAAATCAATGCCTATGTACTCACCGTGCTCAACAAAAAAGAACAGGCAGGTATTCTGTACAGTCAGGTACTTGCCAATCCGGCTGATGCCTACCCCATTTCCCTAACCCGTGCAGAAGCTATGTTAAAGTCTCTCGGCAAAAATTAAGGTCAGCCCTATAGATCCGTTACCCTAAAAACTCCAGGTCCTCTTTTGAAAGCGAGATGTCAGTTGCTTTTATATTTTCTTCCAGGTGCTGGATGGATGTAGTTCCGGGTATAGGCAAAATCCATGCAGATTGATGGAGCAACCAGGCAATGTTGAGCTGCGCAGCAGAGATGCCTTTGGTATCTGCTAACTCTTTCTTCTTCACGGAGGCGGTATGGCACCTGCAATGAAGGTAGCAGAATATTGAAGATTGGTTAAGATTAATACCGTATGTTTGACTATTGCTGCATATAAAAAAGGAGAAAAAATGGCTGACCAAATTTTAGCACCTCTATACAAAGGTCAGAAAATACAAAAGCCGGAAATAAAGAAAAACAAAGGGAAAAGTATGATTATCAAAGGTTGACCGTCCTTACAGACTTAGGGACCGTCCCGGTTTTCTTTTTAAAGAAGTTATTAAAGTAGGTGGGATATTCAAAACCAAGAGCAAAAGCAATCTCTGCGATGTTCCAGTCCGTATGTTGCAAAAGTGCCTTCGCCTCATTGATAAGCCGGTCACTAATGTGGCTTGTAGTAGGCCTGCCGGTTACCTCTTTCACTGCGCTGTTCAGATAGTTAATATGAACTGAAAGGTTTCTTGCGTAATCCTGGGCAGTCTTTAATTCCAGAGGGCGTTCCTTGCTTTCAATAGGAAACTGGCGTTCCAATAGTTCAAGGAAAACTGAAGTAATTCTTTCAGCAGCATTGTTATGTTTTACGCTATTTTCGGCCGGCCGTATCTTTAAGGCCTCATGGATTAAAAGATTGACATAATTGCGGATCAGTTCATCCTTAAAGGAGTAATCAGTATCCTGTTCTTCAATCATCTTTTGGAAAAGGTTCACAAAAGTGGCCTGCTGCGTTTCATTCAAATTAAATATTGGCGTACCGCCGTATTTGAACAATGGTGACTGCTGCAGGCTTTCAGACCGGTCACCCAATTTTAAAAACTCTTCGGTGAAAACGCATGTATATCCATTGAAAACTTCAGAAACCGCATCACAGGAATAAGGAATCCGCGGATTTCCAAAAAAGAGGAAAATCTGATCCGTTTCTATACTGCGTTCAGCATAATGAAAAACGAACTTGCCAATTGTTATATTGATCTTATAAAAGTCTTTACGGCTGTAGGCCAGCCCAGCTGAAGCACTATCCGTTTCAAAAACTTTAAACCCCTTCAGCTTCAGTTCGGCATTAAAAGCAGAAATGCAGTTAGCCTTTTGATCTTCCATCTTACAAAAGTAAAAAAAACAAAGATACTACCAATCAGATATTCCAATCCTAAATCCTGTAAACAGTGTAACAGTAATATTGGTAGGATAAACCGTAGTTTGTATACAAATTTCCCGGCCTTTCGGACTGAATTTTGTTCCATCTATTATAATTCCTGACGGATAAAAATAAATAACGAGATGAAAATATTAATATTAGGCGCAGCCGGACAAATTGGTAAAATACTTACAGCAGATCTGCTTGGGCAAACCAACCACCATTTAGTTCTTTATGCCAGAAATGCAAACAAAAGATTAAAAGCAGAAGATCCATCAAGGGTCACGATCATTGAGGGCACTTTTACAGATGAAAATTCACTGTCAAATGCTATTGAGGGTGTTGACGTTGTATATCTAAACGACATGAATGATAAAAAGGGGGTTGAAACTATAACCTCTTCGATGAAAAAACAAGGTGTTAAAAGAATTATTGTAGCGTCAATCCTGGGAATTTATAATGAGGTTCCGGGTGCCTTTGGCAAATGGAATGAAAGGATGGTAGGTGCTGAGGGGATCAGGAAACATGCTGTGAACGCAAGCCTGATAGAGAATGATCAGTTTGACTACACCGTGCTGCGTCTAACCTGGCTTTACAACCAAAAAACTAACCGAAAGTATATGATTACACAAAAAGGTGAGCCTTTTTTAGGTGCGCAGGTGACGCGTGAGGCAGTTTCGCAATTGATAGTAGATATTATTGAAGAACCAGAGGCCAAATACATTAAAACCAGTCTCGGCGTTAGCGAGCCTGGTACCAATTGGGATAAACCATCTTTTTACTAAAGACCACAAACAGATAAAGCCCATGACGGATGGTCATGGGCTTTATCTGATAAGGTTTATTTATTACAACCTGTTATATTCTTCGTCAGAAACGGGCTCCAGCCATTCATTGCTGGCACCTTCAGCAGGCACAGCAATGGCCACGTGCGAAAACCAACTGTCTTTAGATGCGCCATGCCAGTGTTTTACGCCTGGTGCTATATTAACAACGTCTCCAGGTTTCAATACCTGTGCAGGTTTTCCCTCTTCCTGAAACCAGCCTGTTCCGGCGGTACAAAGAAGAATCTGGCCACCTTTATGATGAATATGCCAGTTATTTCTGCATCCTGGTTCAAAGGTTACGTTATTGGTTGCTACTCCATCCTTTGTCAATGGCGCAAGATAGCTTTGGCCAATAAAATATTGTGCAAACGCTTCATTTTTCTCTCCCAACGGGAATATTTGTTCAAAGTCACTCATGTGTTATGTGTTTTAAAATGTTCCTGCTATAATATTGCTAATGCGCAGATTTTTGTCATTCTGCTCTGTGATTGCAAACGTCAGGAGTGTTATCAAAAGTATAACAATAATGCTTAACTCATTGTTGACAACTTTTGAATCAGTAATTATGGTAATGATGTCCGTAATCCGTATACCATATCCATACTCACTTACTATATCAAATAATTCCATCGCTATTATGATATTGTTGTCGTATATACTATATTTGCGACAACATAAAGAAAGTATTATGAGAAAATTAGATTTTGCCTCTCTTCAAGTAAGAGATTTAGAAGTTTCAAAAAATTTTTACACCAAAAAATTGGGCTTTGAAGCATCAGAAGCTACAAATCCGGCCGCCTGTATTTTCAAGTACAACAAAGGTGAGACTAGTTTTGCCATCAGAACGCCAATAGGCAATTTAGATGGTAAGGAACTTGGTGTAGGTGTGTCATTATGGTTTGCGGTAGATGGGAATATAGAAGATCTACAGGAAGAGCTTTTGGAAAAAAAAGTTGAGTTATTGGGCCCTATCCAAACTACTCCTTTTGGAAAAGCTATCACTGCAAAAGATCCGGATGGATACAGTATTACTTTTTTACAAGCAAATTAACCAGTTACAACTTACCTTTGATAATCGAATTGAACTTTAAATACAGTTGGAGAGGTCCTTTCGCTTTGGTTTCTTTGAGATCCAACAACAAGATTTGATTTCTTCAAAAATGCTAAACAGGTGATGAAAAAAGATATTGAGTTCCATTTTAAAAGCCCGGAAGATAGCCCTGGTTATCTTCTGGGTCAGTTAACTACATTATGGCAACGAAAGCAAAAACGCGTGCTGGATCCGCTGGACCTTACATCCACGCAATTTGTGCTATTGGCTGCATTGGCCTGGCTTTCAAAAGAAAGTGATGCCGTTACCCAGATTGACATTGCTAATCAGGGCAACGCAGACAGAATGATGGTATCAAAGGTGCTGCGGACATTAGAAGAGAAAAAATTTGTGACAAGAAAAGAGCACAAAACAGATACCAGGGCAAAAACTATTAATCTCACCTCATCGGGAGCTGCGATACTTCAAAAAGCACTGGTAGCTATTGAAACCGCAGATCTTGAGTTTTTCACTCATCCTGGTGCAGACATTTCAGCATTAAATGCTACCATGTTAAAACTAATCAATGCAAACAAAGAAGACACCTAATAAACCCGGGCAATAAACTGCGCCATAGTTGTAGGTTTTCTAGCTAAAAATCTTTCTAACGTATCATTCAATACATCCATTGAACCTTGTGCCTGGGCCAATGCCCACATGGTAAACATGCCAATATACAAGTCTGGCACTCCGAATTGTTTCATTTTAGATTCAAATACGCCAACTTCCGGCGATTGATATTCAACATCTTTCCCCAGGTGACTACCTATGACCTTCGCTATCTCTTCAAAAGAGACCGAAGCCGAATTGGTTAAACTATAAATTTTCTCTTCATGTCCTTCAGTAGTTAATACATGTGCAGCAGCTTCTGCTAACTCCTCACGAAGAACATAGCTTGCTTTACCGTCCCCTGCAGGAAATAATATAATGCCGGTTTCAGCCACCTTTTCTCCGGTAAAAACCGGTATCATTTCCAGATAAATACCATTTTGAAGAATAGTATAATCAACCCCACTAGCTATGAGACAGGCTTCTGTTTGCGCATGTGAATTCTGAAATGCGGCAATAGAAGAATTCTCAAAATTTGTTTTCCTCACAAAAGAGGTATAAACAATATGTTTAACATTGGCCGCTTTAGCAGCCTTAATGACGGTTATGTGTTGAGCAGTCCTGTTTTCGACGGCTTGTCTATCGTTACTGGAAACCAATAATAACTTCTCCACTCCCTGAAATGCTGTCACCAATGAGTTATAGTCTGTATAATCCCCAACCTTTACTTCAATTCCCCTGCTTGTAAGATGATGTGCATTCGCTGCATTTCTTACCAAAGCGGAAATTTCAGATGGTTTAACACCCTTGTTTAATAAATGGTCAATGGCTTTTGAGCCATACTGACCTGTTGCACCTGTTACTAAAATCATATATAATACTTTATTATGATGCAAACCTAGCGATATTAATATACTAAGTATACTTTGTTATTAAACATTAGTACTATACTTTTGTATACTAAGAAACCGTATAATTTATGAGTGATTTCAAGGAATTAATTGATAGGGATAAAGTGCAACAATGCCCACGGCATTATGTCCTTGCTTTAACAGACACTCTAAACGTTATGAATGGTAAATGGAAACTGCCGATAATTGCCTCGCTGCTGCATGGGAAAATCAGGTTTAAGGATTTACTGGAAAACATCGATAAGATAACTCCAAGAATGTTATCAAAAGAACTGAAAGAACTGGAAATCAATGGTCTTATAGAGCGGAAGGTTTACAATCAAACTCCTGTGTTAATAGAATATATTCTAACAGAATCTGGTAAAAATATCACCAGTGTGATTGACTCGATGATTGATTGGGGGATGCTGCATAGAGCCGAAACTATCAAAAGCAGGTGGCCGTAAGGCAAAGCAGGTAGGGTAAGCCTTTTACACAACCGTCCTTTAAGCAGCCATTACTCCTGTATTAACTGTACAGTAAACCTACCCGCTGGGTAGGTCAGGGGTAGGTTTGCAGTAGGATTGATGTAGGTGTGTACCAGATTTGCCCCGAACGTACCCCCTGAAGAGGTCGGATAGCGTACTATATGAGATTGGGTTATCTCCATCTGAATTTCAATATACGTCCAATGTGAGTCCAATTTTTTCTAAGGGCAAAATTGGACTCACATTGGACGTATATTGGACGTACATTGGACCTACCTACCCCAAAATACCTAACGTTTGT
>Ga0247730_1000314_pt1 | contig 40351 bp, 43 predicted proteins | sample UWRJL073202C2_FD_180959 | JGI IMG/M metagenome (GOLD analysis project Ga0247730, IMG submission 180959) | Plant litter microbial communities from Arlington Agricultural Research Station in Wisconsin, United States - UWRJ-L073-202C-2 | ecosystem: Environmental > Terrestrial > Plant litter >... | reverse complement strand
TGCTCGTGCCGCTCGTCTACGTCCTGGTCGCGGTCTTCGACACGCAGCGTGCCGCGTACGGGGTCTCGACCGCGAGCCGATCGGCGGCGCGGGCGTTCCTGCAGTCCTCCGATGCCGCCTCGGGCGAGGAGCGGGCACGCCGCGCCGCCCGTGTCGCCCTGGACGACCAAGGGCTGGCCGCGGCGAGCGTCAGCATCGACTGCCTGCCCGCGCCGACCTCCTGCTTCGAGGCCGGCTCGTCGGTCCGGGTCGTGGTCCGTGCCACGCAGCCCCTGCCGCTGACGCCGCGTGCGCTCGGGCCACGTCTCGGCGGGGTCACGGTCGACAGCACCCACACCGAGCCGTTCGGCAGCTACCGGAGCGAGCGATGAGGCGCGAGTCCGGGACCGTGACGGTCATGACGATCGGCTTCCTGCTGGTGCTCGGCCTGCTCGCGGTGGTCGTGATCAACTCCTCCGCCGCGTTCCTGCAGCGCCAGCAGCTCGACAACGTCGCCGACGGCGCGGCCCGCGCGGCGGCCGACGGGCTGAGCCGCGACACCTTCTACACGACCGGCGACGTGACGCTCGACCCGGTGCAGGCGCGCGAGCTGGTCGGTCGCTACGTGTCGGGCCCCGGCATCCGCGTCGCGGGCGTGACGACCGACGCGAACCGGGTCCGGGTGCGGCTCGAGCGCTCGGTCACGCTCGCGTTCGCACCGCCGGGCTGGGACTCGCGGACGACGATCGTCTCGGAGGCGACGGCGGAGCTGCTGCCCGGGCCGTGACCGCTACGCGTCGATCCGCTGCACCACGACGCCGCCGAACCGGGCGGCCTCCATGCTGCACGCGATGCCGTCGATCCAGCACCGACCGGTGGCGAGCACGTCGCCGGCGATCTCGGTCTGCTGGCCGCTGGGGGAGTCGGTGTAGAAGACGATCAGCCCGCCGCCGAGCCCTTCGTTGTAGCCGACGACCCGACGACCGTGCTCGTCGGCGGCCTTCTGCTGGCAGTCGGCGCACACCGACGCGGGATAACGGTCCTCGTGCGGGGTCGGGTTGCCGCAGACCGGGCACGGATGAGTGGGGACGGCAGGAGGCTGGTCCTGGATGCCGTACTGGTGCCGCTGCTCGGCGAGCCAGCCGATGACGAGCGTCTCGATGGTCTCGCCGGACGCCTCGAGCACGCTGGTCTGGTAGCCGCCGCGGAAGCCGATGATGGCGCCGAGGTCGCCGGCGACGAAGGCGAAGCCTCCGCAGAGCTCGTCGCCCTCGAGCTCAGGATCGACGTGCGGCTCGACGTCGGTGCCGAGCAGCTCGCGGGCCCTCTCGGCCGCCTCCTCGCGGGTCGTCGTCATGCCAGGGCCTCCCGGATCGTGGCGGCGAAGGTCTCGGCCTCGCCGTCGGCGTACGTCGTCCGCGGCCAGAAGAAGCCGCGCAGGCCGTCGCCCTTGGTGCGCGGGACGACGTGCACGTGCAGATGGGGGACGCTCTGCGAGACGACGTTGTTCATCGCGACGAACGTCCCCTGCGCCCCGAGACCGGACGTCAAGGCCCTCGCGACCCGTTGGGCGGCGGAGAACAACGGCACGATCGACGGCTCGGGAAGGTCCGGCAACGTCGCCACGTGGTCACGCGGGACCAGCAGGACGTGCCCCTTGAAGACGGGGCGGACGTCGAGGAAGCCGACGACGTCCTCGGTCTCCATGACCAGGTGCCCCTCGACCGTCCCGGCGACGATGCCGCAGAAGAGGCACCCCGCCTTCGCAGCAGGACTGGTGTTCACGGGACCAGTCCATCACGGAAGCGGTTAGTGTGGACACATGGCTGATCAAGAAGGCAACGACCAGAAGTCCGACATGAAGGCCAAGTTCCGCGCGGCGCTGGACAAGAAGAAGCACCAGCATCACGCGACGGCCGAGGGCGCCGACCACGACGGCAGCGAGAAGTCGCACGGCGCCACCGGTCCGACGCAGTCCCCGGAGTTCCGCCGCAAGAGCGTCTGACCGGACCCGGTAGCCTCGACAGGTGGCAGCACCAGACTTTGCAGAGCAGACCAAGGCCCTCGACGCGACCCTGACGTCCATCGAGAAGGTGCTCGACCTCGATGCCGTGCGCAAGGAGATCGCCGATCTCCAGGTCGAGGTCGGCGATCCCGGCCTCTGGGACGACCAGTCCAACGCGCAGCGCGTCACGAGCCGGCTGTCGACGTTGCAGGCGCAGGTCGAGCGGGTCACCGGCCTGCGGACCCGCCTCGACGACCTCGACATCATGCACGAGATGGCGCTGGAGGAGGAGGACGCCGAGACGTCCGCCGAGGTCGAGCGCGAGCTCGTCGGCGTCAAGAAGGCCATCGACTCCCTCGAGGTGCGCACGCTGCTGTCGGGCGAGTACGACGAGCGTGACGCGATCGTGTCGATCCGCTCCGGCGCGGGCGGCGTCGACGCCGCCGACTTCGCGCTGATGCTGCAGCGCATGTACATCCGGTGGGCCGAGCGCCACGGCTACACCGTCGAGATCTACGACGTGTCCTACGCCGAGGAGGCCGGCATCAAGTCGACCACCTTCGCGGTCAAGGCCCCGTACGCCTACGGCACGCTGTCGGTCGAGTCCGGCACCCACCGCCTGGTGCGCATCTCGCCGTTCGACAACCAGGGGCGCCGCCAGACGTCGTTCGCGGCGATCGAGGTCGTCCCGGTGCTCGAGCAGACCGACGAGATCGACGTCCCCGACGAGGACATCCGTGTCGACGTCTACCGCTCGTCCGGCCCTGGCGGCCAGAGCGTCAACACGACCGACTCGGCCGTCCGCCTGACCCACATCCCGACCGGCACGGTCGTCAGCTGCCAGAACGAGAAGAGCCAGCTGCAGAACAAGGCCAGCGCGATGGTGATCCTCAAGGCCCGGCTCCTGGCCCTGAAGAAGGCCGAGGAGCGGGCCCACCTGGACGAGCTGCGCGGCGACGTGCAGGCGTCGTGGGGCGACCAGATGCGCAACTACGTCCTCAACCCGTACCAGATGGTCAAGGACCTGCGCACGGAGTTCGAGAGCGGCAACACGCAGGCCGTGCTGGACGGCGAGATCGACGACTTCATCGAGGCCGGCATCCGCTGGCGCCGCGAGCACGCCGCGTAGCTCAGTCCTCCTGGGCCTGCTTGTCCTCGACCCGCTGGCGGATCCGACCCATCCCCGGGATCTTGGCGATCATCTCGTTGAGCTCCTGGATCGTGTCGAGCATGTCGTGGATGTCCGGCGCGACGCTCTGCATGGTCTCCAGGATCGGCAGGATGTCGGCGATCGTGCGGTCCACCAGGTCCGGCAGGTGGTCGACGAGCCGCACCAGGGCCTCGACCTCCTCGGGGCTCGTGCTCTTGGCGAGGCGGTCGAGCGTCGGCTGGAGCAGCTCGAGCGACGGCGCGAACGAGTCGAGCAGGCGCTCGGCGCGCTCGACGGTCGGCTCGACGCTGCCGAGGAGGCCCGCGGCCCGCAGGACGAGCTTGTCGGCGCTCGTGATCGTCCGGTCGATCCGGGTGATGGCCTCGTCCGCGCGGGTGTTGGTCACCTCGATCGTGCCGATGGCCTCGTCGGCGCGGTCGATCGTGGCGTCGATGCGCTGGATGGCGGCGTCGGCGGACTGCCGGGTCGTGTCGATGCGGTCGATCAGGGCGTCGACGCGTGCCACGAGCGCCTCGGCCTGCCCGAGCAGCGTCAGGGCACGGGGGAGGACCCCGGCCACCTCCTCGACCAGCTGCCTGGCCTGACCGACGAGCGTCACGGCATCACGGGGATCGGGGAGGGGGAGTCGCATCCGTCCACGGTATCCGGGGGTGCCCCGCCCCGCTCGCGGCGACCGGGTCAGTCGCGGGCGCTGAACGCGGCGTCGAAGGCGGCGGCCGGCGCGTCGAACAGGTTCGCCTTCACGAAGGCCAGCGCCTCGGGCGCCCCGAGCAGCCGGTCCATGCCCGCGTCCTCCCACTCGATCGAGACCGGTCCGTCGTAGCCGATCGTGTTGAGCATGCGGAAGCACGCCTCCCACGGGACGTCGCCGCGCCCCGTCGACACGAAGTCCCAGCCGCGGCGCGGGTCGGCCCACGGCAGGTGCGAGCCGAGCCGGCCGTTGCGACCGTTGCCGGTCTGCTTCTTGGCGTCCTTGCAGTCGACGTGGTAGATCCGGTCGCGGAAGTCCCACAGGAAGCCGAGCGGGTCGAGGTCCTGCCAGACGAAGTGCGACGGGTCCCAGTTGAGGCCGAACGCCTCGCGGTGCCCGATCGCGTCGAGGGCTGCGTGCGTCGTCCAGTAGTCGTACGCGATCTCGCTGGGGTGCACCTCGTGGGCGAACCGGACGCCCTCGTCGTCGAAGACGTCGAGGATGGGGTTCCACCGGTCGGCGAAGTCCTGGTAGCCGGCCGCGATCATGGCCTCGGACGCCGGCGGGAACATCGCGACGTACTTCCAGATCGAGGAGCCCGTGAACCCGACGACGGTGTCGACACCGAGCATCCGGGCGGCCCGTGCGGTGTGCTTCATCTCCTCGGCGGCCCGCTGTCGGACCCCCTCGGGATCGCCGTCCCCCCAGACCCGTGCCGACACGATGTCGTGGTGCCGCTCGTCGATCGGGTCGTCGCAGACCGCCTGCCCCTTGAGGTGGTTGGAGATCGCGTGGACCTGCAGCCCGTACCGATCGAGGATGTCGAGGCGGGTCCGGATGTAGGCGGGGTCCTCCACCGCGGCCCACGGGTCGAGGTGATCGCCCCAGCACGCGATCTCCAGGCCGTCGTAGCCCCAGCCGGCGGCGAGCTTCGCGACCTCCTCGAAGGGCAGGTCGGCCCACTGGCCGGTGAACAGGGTGATGGGTCGGGTCATGGGAGCTCCTGAGGTCGGGTCAGAGGGTGTGCGTGGTGCCGTCGGCGGCGCTCGCCTCGACGGCGGCCAGGACACGCTGGACCGCGAGGCCGTCGGCGAACGACGGCGCGGGGTCGGCGCCCTTGGCGATGTCGGTGACGAGGTCGACGACCTGGTGGGTGAAGCCGTGCTCGTAGCCGAGCCCGTGCCCCGGCGGCCACCACGCCGCGACGTACGGGTGGGTCGCCTCGGTGACCAGGATGCGCCGGAACCCCGCGACGGACGGGTCCTCGGTGGCGTCGAAGAACTCCAGGACGTTCAGGTCCTCGAAGTCGAACGCGAGGGAGCCGAGGGTCCCGTTGACCTCGAGCCGCAAGGCGTTCTTGCGGCCCGTCGCGAAGCGGGTGGCCTCGAAGACGCCGATGGCGCCGCCGACGAAGCGGGCGGTGAAGGCGGCCGCGTCGTCGACGGTCACCGGCCCGCGCTCGGACGCGGCGTCCCCGGCGGGGGACGTCCCTCCGAGCGTGGCGTGCTCGCCCTGGAGAGGGCGGGTGCGGACGAAGGTCTCGAGCAGGCCGCTGACCGAGGAGATCGAGCTGCCGGTCACGAACTGCGCCATGTCGATGACGTGGGCCCCGATGTCACCCAGCGCACCGGAGCCGGCGAGCGACTTGTCGAGGCGCCAGCTCAGGGGCGCGTTCTCGTCGGCGAGCCAGTCCTGCAGGTACTGCCCGCGCACGTGGCGGATGGTCCCGAGCCGCCCGGACGCCACGAGCTGGCGGGCGAACGCGACGGCCGGGGTGCGCCGGTACGTGAAGCCCACCATGGCCCGCACGCCGTGCTCGGCGGCCGCCTCGGCCGCCGCGGTCATCGCCTCGGCCTCCTCGACGGTGTTGGCCAGGGGCTTCTCGCACAGGACGTGCTTGCCCGCCCGGAGCGCGGCGATCGCGATCTCGGCGTGGGTGTGGCCGGGGGTGCAGATGTCGATGACGTCGATGTCGTCGCGGGTCAGCAGCTCGCGCCAGTCGGTCTCGACGGACTCCCAGCCGAAGCGCCGGGCCACGTCGCCGGCGGCGTCCTCGTTGCGGCCGCAGACCGCCCGCAGGCGCGGTGTCAGCGGGAGGTCGAAGAAGGCAGGTGCCGTGCGCCAGGCCTGGGAGTGGGCGGCGCCCATGAAGGCGTAGCCGACCATCCCGACGCCCAGGTCGGGTCGTGTGTCGCTCATGGTGGTTCCTCGTGGCAGTGGGTGGGAGAGGGGGCCCGCAGCGGCAGCCGCGGGCCCCCGGCCGATCAGGACCTGAAGGCGGACGGCAGGTACGTGTCGACGTTGTCGGCCGTCACCACCGGAGCCGCGAGCTTCAGCTGGCGCGGCACCTCGATCTCCGCGAGGTCCGACAGCGCCTTGTCCTGCACCAGCAGACGCGCGAGCTTGACGCCGTCGGCTGCCTGCGTGGACGGGTAGACGACCGTCGCCTTCAGCACGGAGTCCCCGGCCTTGATGGCCTCCATGACGTCGGCCGAGCCGGCGCCGCCGATCATCGTGAACTCGTCGCGGTTGGCGTTGTTGATCGCCGCGAGGACGCCGACGCCCTGGTCGTCGTCGTGGTTCCAGAGGTAGTCGATCTTGGGCGCGGCCTGCAGCAGGTTGGCCGCCGCCTTCTCGCCGGACTCGACCGTGAACTCCGCCGCGACGCGGTTGTCGACGTCGAGCCCGCACGCCTTGAGCGCGTCCTCGAATCCCTGCGAGCGGTCCTGCGTCAGCGGCAGCGAGTCGATGCCGGCGATCTCGGTGACGATCTTGTCGGTCGCTCCGGCCGCGTCCTCGCAGACGAAGGTGCCGGCGGAGACGCCCATGCCGTAGTTGTCGCCGAGCACCGTCGTGCGTGCGGCGAACGGGGAGTCGAACTCGCGGTCGACGTTGACCACGACGATGCCGGCGTCCATGGCCTTGCGGGCGACCGACGTCATCGCGGCGCCGTCGAACGGCAGCAGGACGATCGCGTCGACCTTGTCGTTGATGAACGTCTCGACCTGGGAGATCTGCAGGTTGACGTCGTTGGTGCCCTCGGCGACCTTCAGCTCGACGTCGTCGTACTGGCCGGCCTGTGCGACGGCGGCCTTGGTGATCGCACCCATCCAGCCGTGGTCGGCAGCCGGTGCGGAGAAGCCGATGACGACCTTGTCGCCCGACTTGTCGTTGTCGGTGTTGCTCTTGCCGACGGCGGCGCTGGTGTCGTCGTCGCTGGAGCTGTTCGTGCAGGCACCGAGGACGAGCGTGGCGGCTGCGAGAGCGCCGACGACGGCGGACGCCCGGCGGCGGGGGTGGGTGGTGGACATGTGTACTCCTGATGGGTGGGGGACTGCGTGGTGCTGAGGTGCTGAGGTGCTGGGTCGTGCGGGACTACTTCTTGCGTTCCGCGATGCGCTGCTGCAGGAGCACGGCGATCACGATGATCACGCCCTTGGCGACGTTCTGGGTGGACGTCGAGAGGTTGTTGAGCGTGAAGACGTTGGTGAGCGTGGTGAAGATGAGGACGCCGAAGAGCGTCCCGACGACCGTGCCGCGTCCGCCGCTGAGCAGCGTGCCGCCGATGACGACGGCCGCGATGACGTCGAGCTCCAGGAGCGTGCCGTGGGTCGACGAGCCGGTCGTGGTGCGTGACATGACGATCACGGCGGCGATGCCGCAGGTCATGCCCAGCAGCGCGTACAGGTAGACCGTGTGGCGCTGCACCTTGATGCCGGCCAGACGGGCAGCCTCGGGGTTGCCTCCCACGGCGAAGGTGCGTCGTCCGAACGTGGTCCGGTTGAGCAGGAACCAGCCGCCGACCGTCACCAACGCGAAGATGATGACGATCACCGGGATGCCGAGCGGTTCAGCGCCGAAGAAGTCGGTGAAGCCCTGGTTGCGGAGGATCTGCGTCTTGCGGTCGGCGATGAGCTCGGCGAGGCCGCGGGCCGACGCGAGCATCGCGAGGGTGGCGACGAACGGGACGACCCTGCCGTAGGCCACGAGCAGTCCGTTGATGACGCCGCAGGCGGTGCCGACGAGGATCGCGCTGAGCACGATGACGATCCAGTGCACGTCCTCGGCCATGGCCTGCGTGCCCGTCGTGGTGGCCCAGACCGAGGCCAGCGCGACGATCGCGCCGACCGACAGGTCGATGCCGCCGCCGGTGATCACGAAGGTCATGCCGATCGCGACGACACCGGTGACGGTGGCCAGTCGCAGGATCGTGACGACGTTGTCGGTGCTCGCGAAGCGCTCGCCGGCTGTCACGACGCCCACGATGCACAGGACGACGAGGGCGATCACGAGGCCGAGGTTGCGAGCGAGGCCCACGGAGCCGCGACGCTCGCCCTTCGGCGGGGTGGGGACGGTCAGTGACGGGTCCTGCAGGGAGGCGCTCACGCTGCCCCTTCCTTGTCGTGGTCGTGGGTGGCGAGGATGCGGTCGAGCACACCGGCGGCGTCGATGGCGGCGCTGGGGCCGTCGTGGACGACCGATCCGTCGGCGATCACCAGGATGCGGTCGGAGAGACCCAGGACTTCCTCGATGTCGCTGGAGACGACCACGACGGCGACGCCGGAGTCGGCGAGCCCGCGGATCAACGCGTAGATCTCGGCGCGTGCACCGACGTCCACGCCGCGGGTGGGCTCGTCCAGCAGCAGGATCCGGCACGACCGCAGCAGCCAGCGGGCCAGGACGACCTTCTGCTGGTTGCCGCCCGAGAGGGTGCGGATGATGCGGTCGGGAGCGTCGGGACGCACGTCGACGGAGCGGGACGCCTCGTGCGCCGCGCGACGCTCGGCCGCGTCGTTGGAGATCCCGCCGCGGGAGAATCGTCCGAGGCTCGCGAGCGAGATGTTGCGGTAGACCGCCTCGTCGAGGATCAGACCCTGCGACTTGCGCTCCTCGGGGCACAGGCCGAGACCGGCGCGGACGGCGGCGTCGACCGATCCGTTGCGCAACGTCCTGCCCTCCACCGCGACGGTGCCGCTCGTGGCCCGGCGCGCGCCGTAGATCGTCTCGACGATCTCGCTGCGACCCGCCCCGACGAGCCCCGCCAGGCCGATGATCTCGCCGGGCCGCAGGTCGAACGACACGTCGCCGAACTCGCCGGCCCGCGACAGCGAGTCGACCGACAGGACGGGCGCGACGTCGGCGACCGGCACGGTGCGCCGTGGGAAGACCGAGGTGACGGTGCGGCCGGTCATCAGCGCGATGAGCTCGGACGTCGGGGTGTCCTTGGCCGGGAGGTCGGACGCCACCGTCGCGCCGTCCTTGAGCACCGTCAGGCGATCGCCGATGCGGCGGATCTCCTCGAGGCGGTGCGAGATGTAGATGATCGCGGTGCCGGATGCGCGCAGGTCGTCGACGACCCGGAACAGGCCGTCGACCTCGTCGGAGTCGAGCACCGCGGACGGCTCGTCCATGACGATGACCCGGGCGCGACGGGACAGGGCCCGAGCCATCGAGACGATCTGCTGGCCGGCGGCCGACAGGCTCCCGACCTCACGGGTGGGCTTGATCTCGGAGTGACCCAGTGTCGCGAGCAGGTCGCGTGCGCGGCGGTTCATGTCGGCGTCGCGGGTGACGCCGCCGCGTGACCGCTCGTGGCCGAGGAAGATGTTGTCGGCGACGCTGAGCCCGTCGACGAGGTCGAGCTCCTGGTAGATCGTGGCGATCCCGGTGGCCAGCGCGGCCTGCGGGTCGGCGAACACGACGGGCTCGCCGTTCCAGAGGATCGTGCCCTCGTCGACGCCGTGGGCGCCGGCCAGGACCTTGATCAGCGTGGACTTGCCGGCGCCGTTCTGTCCGAGGAGGCAGTGCACCTCGCCGGCCCGGACCACGAGGTCGACGCCGTCGAGGGCGCGGACGCCGGGGAACTCCTTGACGATGCCGCGCATCTCGAGCAGCGGGGTGGAGGTCGTTGGCATGACGTGATGCTAGTCACACGTTTTGACGGTCGTCAAGCAAAAGTATGCTGTTCACCGACATACTTGATTCGTCAGCACGACCTAAGGGGGTCTGGTTAACTCATGGACATGACTGCGCCCGCCGCGCTGCCGCCGACGCTGGTCGGCACGGGCGACCTCTTCCAGCTGCTGCGTGACGGTCGGCCCCACACGCGCGGCGAGCTGGCCGAGCTCTCGTCCCTTGCCCGGTCGACCATCACGACCCGCGTCGACGCGCTGCTGTCGTCCGGTCTGCTCGAGCCGGTGGGCGAGGCCGCGTCGACCGGCGGCCGGCCGCCCACCCGCTTCGCGCTCAACCGGCACGGCCGGGTCGTGCTCGCGATCGACCTCGGCGCGTCGCACGCGACGGTTGCGGTCAGCGACCTGTCCGGCCAGGTGCTGGAGCAGCGCACGGTCGACTGCGACATCGCCGACGGCCCGACGGTCGTCCTCGACCTCGTCGCCGCGATCGGCACCGAGCTGCTGGCCGACCTGGGACGACCCCTGACCGACGTCGCCGGCGTCGGCATCGGCGTGCCCGGCCCGGTCGAGCACGCCACCGGCCGTCCGGCGAACCCGCCGATCATGCCGGGCTGGCACGACGTCGACATCCCGGCCCACCTGGGTCGCCAGTTCGACGGTCCCGTGCTGGTCGACAACGACGTCAACCTGATGGCGCTCGGCGAGTACGTGACGTCCTGGCAGTCCTCCCAGCACCTGCTGCTGGTCAAGGTCGCGACGGGCATCGGCGCCGGCATCGTCGCCGACGGCCGCCTGCTGCGGGGGGCCCTCGGCTCGGCCGGCGACCTCGGGCACGTCCAGGTCGCGGGAGCGTCGGCCGACGTCGTGTGCCGGTGCGGCAACGTCGGCTGCCTCGAGGCCGTCGCGGCCGGGCCGGCCATCGCCGCGCGGCTGCGGGCCAGCGGGCTCGACGTGGAGGGGTCGCAGGGCATCGTCGACGCCGTGGCGGCCGGCGAGGTCGCGGCCCTGCAGGCGGTCCGCGAGGCCGGGCGCGATCTCGGCACGGTGCTGGCCACGTGCGTCAACCTGCTCAACCCGTCGGTCATCGTCATCGGCGGCAAGCTGTCCGAGGCGGGGGAGTACCTGCTGGCCGGCGTGCGCGAGGTGGTCTACCAGCGCTCGCTGCCGCTCGCGACCCACGACCTGCGCATCGTCAGCACCTCGGCCGGCACCCAGGGCGGCATCCTCGGCGCGAGCGCGATGGTCATCGACGCGGTGCTGGCCCCGCGGGCCGTCGATGCGTACGTCGCGCAGCGCACCGCCTGAGACGTCGACGTCCCACGTCCACGGGGCTCACCTGCCTAGAGTGATCGGGTGATTCGATTCGACAAGGTCACCAAGACCTATCCCGGCCAGAAGCGCGCGGCGCTCGATGCCGTCGACCTCGAGATCGAGAAGGGCGAGTTCGTCTTCCTGGTCGGCGCCTCGGGGTCGGGCAAGTCGACGTTCCTGCGCCTGATCCTGCGCGAGGCCCGCCCCACCAGCGGACGCGTCTACGTCGCGGGCAAGGAGATCAACAAGCTGTCCAGCTGGAAGGTGCCCAAGCTGCGGCGCCAGGTCGGGACGGTGTTCCAGGACTTCCGGCTGCTGCCCAACAAGACCGTCACCGAGAACGTCGCGTTCGCGCTGCAGGTCATCGGCAAGTCGCGCGCGGAGATCAACACGCTGGTCCCCGAGACGCTCGAGATGGTCGGCCTGGAGGGCAAGGGGCACCGCATGCCCGACGAGCTGTCCGGCGGCGAGCAGCAGCGCGTCGCGGTCGCCCGCGCGTTCGTCAACCGGCCCATGATCCTCATCGCCGACGAGCCCACCGGCAACCTCGACCCGGCGACGAGCGTCGGCATCATGAAGCTGCTCGACCGGATCAACCGCACCGACACCACCGTGGTCATGGCCACGCACGACTCGACGATCGTCGACCAGATGCGCAAGCGCGTCATCGAGCTCGACGGCGGACTCATCGTCCGCGACGAGGCGCGCGGCATCTACGGCTACCAGAACTGACCCGGCGAAGAGGACCACATGCGTAGCACTCTCAGCGAGCTGGGCCAGAGCCTGTCCCGCAACAAGTCCATGACCATCTCCCTCATCGTCACGATGACGGTGTCGCTCCTGCTGGCCGCGCTCGGCCTGCTGATCCTGGCCCAGTCGCAGCGCACCGAGAAGTACTTCGGCGACAAGCTGCAGCTGCAGGTCAACCTCTGCACGAAGAACTCGCTCGCGCCGACGTGCATCGGCGGTGTCGCGACGAAGGACCAGCAGGACGCGGTCCAGGAGGCCCTGCGCGGCAACGCCCAGGTCAAGTCCTACGACATCCGCACGCCGGAGGAGAACTACGACCAGGCCCGCGTGCTGTTCGGCCAGTCCGAGACCGGCCGCAAGCAGCTGGAGACCCTGAGCCCCGACTCCTTCCCGGTGTCGTACTTCGTGACGCTGGAGGACCCGCAGAAGTACGACGCCGTGGTCAGCCAGGTGTCGGGCATGGACGGCGTCGGCAACGTCAGCTCGCTCAAGGAGCTGCTCGGTCCGCTGTTCTCCGCGCTCGACAAGCTGCGCAACGGCGCCCTCGCGATCTCGGCCCTGCTGATCTTCGCGGCCGTCCTCCAGGTGTCCAACACGATCCGCATGACGGCGTACGCCCGACGGCGCGAGATCGGCATCATGCGACTGGTCGGGGCGTCGAGCTGGCACATCCAGCTGCCGTTCATCCTCGAGTCGATGCTCGCGGCACTGATCTCGGCCGCGCTGGCCGCAGGTGGGCTCGCCGCCTTCATGCAGTTCGTGGTCTACGGCTACCTGCGCGACACGCTCGGGAAGATCACGACCTGGGTCGGCTGGGGCGATGCGGTGCAGGTCGTCGGCGTCACGACGGTGCTCGCGCTGCTGCTCGCCCTGATTCCGACACTCTTCCTGACGCGCAAATACCTGGACGTGTGACCTCGGTAGCCTAAAGTCGGGCTTGACAGTTTTCGACAGTCCCCGATCGCTCGGGGTTCCTTCCCCCAAGGTCGAGGTCATGCTCTCCCGCACCCACACCCGCACGGCGCTCACCGCCGCGCTGCTCTCGGCAGCGCTGGTCGCCGGCCTGACGGCTCCGTCGTTCGCCGACCAGAAGGACGACATCGAGCGTCAGCAGCGCGAGAACAGTGCCAGGACGAAGGACGCGCAGCAGGACCTGGACGCCTCCACCAAGGCGTTCGCCGATGCCGCCGCGGCGCTGACGCAGGCGCAGGCCAAGCTGGACGCGGCCCAGGCGACGCTCGGCGACACCCGCGGCAAGGTGGCCGTGGCGGCCGCGTTCGACACCGAGATGCAGGCCAAGCTCGACCAGAGCCAGGCCGACCTGGTCGCGGCGAAGACCGAGCTCACCCAGGGGCAGAAGCGACTCAAGCGGTCCGAGCAGTCGGTCGAGGAGTACGCGGTCCAGGACTATCTCGACGGCGACCGCGCCCTGCGGGCGTTCAGCGGGCTCATCAGCGGTGACGACCCGACGCTGTACGGCGAGCAGATCAGCCTCAACGGCGCCGTCAGCGACGACCAGCTCGCCACGATGCAGCGTCTCGACGCCACGCGTGTCATCTTGAAGCTTAACCGCCAGAAGGTGCAGAAGCTGCGAGATCTCGTGAAGGTCCAGCGACAGCAGGCCGCCGCGAACCTGGTCGAGAAGCAACAGCTCGAGGCGGCCGCGGAGGAGCAGGCGGTCCAGGTCGCGGGCTACGTCACCCAGACGGAGAGCGCGAAGGCCGTGGCGGCGACCGCCCAGGCCGAGGACGAGCGCCTCCTGGCGGAGTTCCAGGCCGAGTCCGAGCGACTCAAGGCCGATCTGCAGAAGGTCGTCGAGGAGGAGCTCCGCAAGGCCCGCGAGAAGGCCGCCCGTGAGAAGGCCGCGCGGGAGAAGGCCGAGCGCGAGCGCCGGGCCGGCCAGACGCCGTCCGCCCCGATCCCCGACCCGGAGCCGGACACCGGCGACAGCGGCGGCACGTTGACGCGACCGGTCTCCGGTCCCATCACCTCGCCCTACGGCATGCGCAAGCACCCCATCACGGGCGTGTACAAGCTGCACGACGGCACCGACTTCGGCGTCCCGTGCGGCACCCCCGTCAAGGCCGCGGCGAGCGGCACGATCATCCAGCAGTACTACAACGGCGCCTACGGCAACCGCGTGATCCTCAACAACGGGGTCAAGCGCGGCGTCAGCGTCGTGACGACCTACAACCACCTGTCGCGGTTCGCGCTGAAGGCCGGCGCCAAGGTCGAGCGCGGCCAGGTCATCGCCTACTCGGGCACGACCGGGTACTCGACGGGCTGCCACCTGCACTTCATGGTGCTGTCCAACGGCTCGACCGTGAACCCGATGGGATGGCTGTGACGCCGGGACGGACGTGACCCGGATCGGGTCCAGCGTCGTCGTCGACCTCGAGCCGGCGATCGCGTTCGCGGTGTCGCAGACGACGGGCGGGACGCGGCCGCGGTGGGACCCGTTCATCCACGAGCAGCACTTCCTGGACGGTGCCGTGGCGCCCGCGAAGGGCGTCCGCACCGAGACCCGACACCGGTCGCGTCTGCGGATGGTCAGCCAGTACGTCTCGTTCAACCCGCCGACCAACGTCGGGATGGTCATGGTCGAGGGGCCGTGGTTCTTCGCCACGTTCGCCGGCGGCTGGCGCTTCGCGCCCGAACCCGGGGGCGGGTGCCGAGCGACGTGGCAGTACAGCTTCCGGTGCCGTCCGGCCTGGCTCGCTCCGATCGCCGAGCGCATCGGTGCGGTGGTCCTGCGCCGTGACATCGACCGCCGGATCGCGGGCTTCGCGCGTGGATGTGCCGACCCGGTGGTCGTGGCCGCCGCGACGCGCGACGCTGCGTGACACAATGGGCGGGTGGCCAAGGAGACCGGGCGAAAGCTCGTAGCGCAGAACAAGAAGGCGCGCCACGACTATCACATCGAGGACACGTTCGAGGCCGGCATGGTCTTGACCGGCACCGAGGTGAAGTCGTTGCGGGCCGGTCGCGCGTCCCTGGTCGACGGCTTCGGCGAGATCGAGCGCGGCGAGGCGTGGCTGCTGGGCGTCCACATCCCCGAGTACACGCAGGGCACCTGGACCAACCACGAGACCCGTCGCCGCCGCAAGCTGCTGCTCAACCGGGCGGAGATCGCGCGCATCGAGCGTCGCACCACCGAGAAGGGCCTGACGATCGTGCCGCTCTCGCTGTACTTCAAGGACGGTCGCGCCAAGGTCGAGATCGCCCTGGCGCGCGGCAAGAAGACGTACGACAAGCGTCACGCGATCGCCGAGCGCGACGCCACCCGCGAGGCCGAGCGTGATCTCGGCCGGCGGCTCAAGGGCATCCACTAGACCGTGCCTCTCGCGGACGACGATCTCCCGGCCCTGATCGCCCAGCTGGGCGTGCCGGGCATCGTCGACGTCCACGCGCACTTCATGGCCCCGCAGGTCCTGGCCAAGGTGTGGGCCTACTTCGACACCGCGGGACCCCTGCTCGGTCGTCCGTGGCCGATCACCTACCGGTGGACCGACGACGAGCGGGTCGCCCACCTGCGCCGCATGGGGGTGCGCAAGTTCTCCGCGCTCTCGTACGCGCACCGGCCGGGCGTCGCGACGTTCATGAACGACTGGACGCTCGCCTTCGCGGACCGCACGCCGGACGCCCTGCGCTCGGCGACGTTCTACCCCGAGGCGGAGGCTGCGACGTACGTGCCGCAGCTGATCGCCGACGGCGTCGAGGTGTTCAAGGTGCACGTGCAGGTCGGCGACTTCGCCCCCGACGACCCGCTGCTCGAGCCGGTCTGGGGCGCGCTGGCCGAGAGCGGGACGCCGATCGTCCTGCATGCCGGCTCCGGTCCGGCACCGGGTCGTCACACGGGGCCGTCGGGGGTGGCCGCCGTCCTGTCGCGGCACCCCGGTCTCGCGCTCGTCATCGCCCACCTCGGCATGCCCGAGATGAGGGAATTTCTCGACCTCGCCGAACGCTTCGTCCATGTGCGACTCGATACCACGATGGCCTTCGTCGACTTCTGGGACCAGCCGGTCCCCGACGGCGTGCCCGCCCGACTCCTCGACCTGCAGGACAAGATCCTGTTCGGCACGGACTTCCCGAACATCCCGTACGTCTACGCCCACCAGGTCGAGGTGCTGCAGCGGCTCGACCTCGGCGACGACTGGCTGGGAGACGTGCTCTGGCACAACGGCGCGACCCTGTTCGGCGTCCCCGCATGAGCGAGGCGGCCGGGAGCATCCGGCTGGCCTCCGCCCAGGGCAGGTGGCTGCTGGCCGCGATGATCCTCGGCTCGGGCATGGCGTTCCTCGACGGCTCGATCGTCGGGCTCGCGCTGCCGGCCATGAATGCCGATCTCGACGCCGGCGCGGCCGGCGTGCAGTGGATCGTCAACGCCTACACGCTGACGCTGGCCGCCCTGATCCTGGTCGGTGGCTCGCTGGGCGACCGGCTGGGGCGCCGTCGCGTGTTCGTGATGGGCGTCGTGGGGTTCACGGCGGCCTCGGTGCTGTGCGCGCTCGCGCCGACGATCGAGGTGCTGGTGGCCGCGCGCGGTCTGCAGGGCGTGGGCGCGGCGCTGCTGACGCCCGGCAGCCTGGCGATCATCTCGGCGGCCTTCGCCCCCAGGGACCGTGGCCCGGCCATCGGCGTCTGGTCGTCCTTCGCGGGCGTCATGGGCGCGACCGGCCCGCTGGTGGGCGGCTGGCTCGTCGACACGACGGGCTGGCGGGGCATCTTCTGGATCAACGTCCCGCTCGCCGCGCTCGTCGTGTGGATGGCCGTCAAGCACGTGCCTGAGACGACGGGGGAGCAGGAGCCCATCGACTACGCCGGTGCGGGGCTCACGGCCGCCGCGCTGGCGACCCTGACCTACGGGCTGGTCGACCGCTCCTGGCTCTGGTCCGTCATCGGGCTGGTCCTGATGGTCGTGTTCGTGATCCACCAGAAGGTCAACCCGCACCCGCTGGTGCCGCTGAGCCTGTTCGCCGACCGGGTGTTCACGGCGGCCAACATCTGCACGTTCGCGATCTACGGCGCTCTCGCCGCGGCCGAGTTCCTCCTGGTGCAGCAGCTGCAGTACGTGTCGGGCTTCTCACCGCTCGTGGCGGGCCTCGCGAGCGTCCCGACCTCGGCGATCATGCTGCTGTTCGCGTCCAAGGCGGGCGCGATCGGGTCCCGGTTCGGTCCCCGCTGGCCCATGACGATCGGGCCGCTGATCGCGGCGGTCGGCCTGCTCCTGATGCTGCGCATCGGTGACGACGCCAGCTTCTGGCTCGACGTGATCCCGGCGGCGATCGTCTTCGGCGCGGGCATCACGACGCTGGTGGCACCGCTCACGACCGCGGTGCTGGCGGCGGCCCCCGACGAGCAGACCGGTGTCGCCTCGGGCGTCAACAACGCCGTGGCGCGCACGGCCTCGCTGCTCGCGGTGGCGGCGATCCCGCCGATCGCGGGCATCGCCGGCGCGAACTTCGCCGATCCGGACGTCTTCGGTCCCGGATTCCGCATGGGCCTGCTGATCTGCGTCGGCATGCTGGTGCTCTCGGCCGCCCTCGCGGTGGCCCTGATCCACGGTCACCAGGTCAGCCCCGAGAAGCTCCAGGCCGACGCCTGACTCGCGAGTGGTGCGGGTTGGGCTTTTCGGGACGGCGTGTCTGTCCAGGACGCACCACTCGGGGCCGGGGATGCACCACTCGCGCGGTGCCTGCGGCGCAGGAATCCCGCGGCGTCGTGGGGACGAGGTAGGATGGTCACGTCGCCTCGGCGACAGCTTGACAACTCCAGAGGGGCTGATCGGTTTCGACTAAGGTCGTTCGATTCAGGTGAAGCGGGTAGAGGATCCAGGGTTATCTCTCAAACGATCTCTGGAAACCAACAAGTGCCGATTCAAAGCGCACTGACTTCGCTCTCGCTGCTTAAGCGATAAGTGAAGGGCTGGCCCGGGGGCGTTCCCGCTCCGGATCGCCAGTCTCATCTAGGGGACTTGCTGATCACACGGCGTCACAGCGTGTGATCGGGACTTTTCTGTGACTGAGCCCGTCGGCGACGCGTCTGTCCGAGCGCCGGGGCTGAGAAAAGCGATCTGACGGACTGCACCCGGAGAAGCCCTGACTCAGCGCCGTAGGACCCGGGTTCGATTCCCGGCAGCTCCACCACCGTGACGTGGCCCGTGGGCGACTCGATCCCGAGTCGCCCACGGGCCACTGGTCTGTACGGGACGAGCGAGTGGATCGGGCATCCTGCCGACTCACCCCGCCGGCTCACCCCGCCGGCTCACTGGGCCGGCTCATTGGGCCGGCGGGTGCTCCGCGACGCAGAACAGGTGCCCCTCGGGATCGGCCAGGGTCGTCCAGCGGACGTGCGGGTGCTCGTCGAGGACGTCCCACTGCCAGGTCGCACCGAGCGCGACGATCCGGTCGACCTCGCTCTGCCGGGATCCCCACGGGACGGTGAGGTCCAGGTGCGTCGTCTGGCGGCCTGGCTCGGCATCGCCCAGCGGCTGGAAGAACATCGCGAAGCCGCCGGGACCGGCGGGCTGCAGGTACGCGGACTCGCCGTTGATCGAGAGCGACCCACCGGTGACGCTGGACCAGAACCGGCCGAGGGCCACCGGGTCCTGGACCTCGAGGTTGAACGAGCCGAGGGTGATCGGGGGAGTCGTCATGACCGCAACGCTACCGACCGGCCTCCGGGCGCCTCCAGGTCGCCGGGACGGTCCTCGCCGCGAGGCGGTGGATCCGCCACCCCGTCGGGGCTGATGAGGTGGCAGGGCCACCGCCCGCAAGGTCCTTCCAGATGAAACTAGTTGTTAACGTCGCAGAACCCTTCCGACACACGCGTCGTCCTAACGTCGGGTCATCCGGGCCTCGAACGAGGTCCTGCCTCAGTCGAAGGAGACCCCGATGCACGTGCCCGACGGATTCATGGACTCACCGACCTGCGTCGTGGCGGGGGCCGCGGCACTGCTCGGCGTCACCCACGCTGCCCGCTCGCTGCGCGCCGAACGGCCGGACGACGACCGGGTGCCGATGGCCGCGCTCGTCGCGACGTTCGTGTTCGCCGCGCAGATGGTCAACTTCCCGGTCGCCGACGGCACGAGCGGACACCTGATCGGTGGCGCCGTGGCAGCGGTGCTGGTTGGCCCCGCGACGGCCGTCGTCTGCCTGTCGGGGGTGCTGGTCGTGCAGTCGATCTTCTTCGCCGACGGCGGCGTGACGGCGTTGGGCGTCAACGTGACGCTGATGGCCCTGGTGGCCACGGTGGCGGGCTGGATCGTGTTCCGCGGCGCCCTCAGGCTCCTGCCGCGCGGCCGGGCCGCGGTCCCCGTGGCCGCCGCCGTCGGCGGACTCGCCTCGGTGCCGGTCGCGGCAGCCGCCTTCGCGGGGCTGTTCGCGATCGGCGGACGCGCACACGTCGACGCCGGCGACCTGCTCGTCTCGATGGTCGAGTGGCACAGCCTGATCGGCGTCGGCGAGGCCGTCATCACCGGGCTCGTCGTCGCTGCTGTCATGGCGGTGCGCCCGGACCTGGTGCACGGAGCGCGCGGGCCCCGGGTCGTCGAGGGCGTCCGCGCATGAGTGGGCGACGGTTCGCGGTCGCGGCGTTCGCGGCCGCGCTCCTGGTCGCGGGGCTGCTGACCCAGCTCGCCTCGTCGCACCCCGACGGGCTGATGCACGTCGCGGACGTCCAGGGCTTCCTGTCCGCCGAGTCGGGCAGCCTGACGCAGGGCTGGCCGCTGGCCGGCTACGCCGTGGCAGGTCTCGGCGACGCGCGGCTGTCGACCGCGCTGGCCGGCGTCATCGGCTGCGTGGCGTGCTTCGCCCTGGTGGGGCTCGCGACCCGTCGGCGGGCCTGAGCCGTGATCCAGCAGCCTGTCGCGCGGGTGAAAACGGTTAACACGAAAGTAATACCATATGGAAGTAACTGGAAATCTGCCCTTCCTAACGTGCTCGTATCAAGCGGCGCAGGGGTGCGCCGGACGCGCAACAACCGAAAGGGATTCCAGTGGTGAAATCACGCGCCAGGCTTGTTGCCGGCACGGCGGTCGTCCTGTCCGCAGCACTCGTGCTGTCCGCCTGCGGCTCGAAGTCGTCGGACAGCGAGTCGGCGGCATCCGGGGAGAGCTGTGTCGACACCTCGGGAGACAACGTCAAGCTCGGCTTCCTCAACTCGCTCAGCGGGGCGATGTCGATCAGCGAGAAGACCGTGTCGGACGCGCTCAACCTCGCGGCCGACCAGATCAACGAAGGGGGCGGCATCCTCGGCAAGAAGATCGTCCCCGTCCAGGAGGACGGTGCCAGCGAGCCGACGGTGTTCGCGGAGAAGGCCACCAAGCTGATCCAGAGCGACTGCGTCGCGGCCGTGTTCGGCGGCTGGACCTCCTCGTCGCGCGTCGCGATGCGCCCCGTCTTCAAGAGCCTCAACAACATCTTGTTCTACCCCGTGCAGTACGAGGGGCTGGAGGCCGACCACAACATCTTCTACACCGGCGCGACCACCAACCAGCAGATCATCCCGGCCCTGGACTTCCTGAAGACCGAGAAGAAGATCAAGACGATCTTCCTGGCCGGCTCGGACTACGTGTTCCCGCGCACCGCCAACAAGATCATCAAGCAGTACGCCGCCGCCAACGACATCGAGGTCGTCGGTGAGGAGTACCAGCCGCTCGACCAGGGCGCCTGGGGCACCGCGGTCGACAAGATCGTCTCGACCAAGCCCGACGTCGTGTTCAACACGATCAACGGCGACTCGAACGTCGCGTTCCTGCAGGCGTACGACGAGAAGGGGCTCGACGCCTCGACCGCGCCCATCGTCTCGGTGTCGATCGCCGAGGAGGAGGCCGCGGCCATCCCGGTCGACCTGACCGGCCAGATGACGTCCTGGAACTACTACCAGACCGTCGACAGCCCGACCAACACCTCGTTCGTCGAGGCGTTCAAGGCCAAGTACGGCAAGGACCGCCCGACGTCCGACCCGATGGAGGCCGCGTACACCTCGCTGTGGCTCTACAAGGAGATGGTCGAGAAGGCCGGCACGTTCGACGTCGACGAGGTCATCGACGCCGCTCCGGGCATCACCTACGACGCTCCGGAAGGCGCCGTGACGGTCGACGGGGAGAACCACCACATCTCCAAGACCAACCTGATCGGCGAGGTCCAGCCCGACAAGCTCATCAAGACGATCTGGTCGTCCGACGGGCCCATCGAGCCGGACCCGTTCCTGAAGACGTACGACTGGTGGGACCCCTCCAAGGAGTGAGCCCGTCCTGACCCCGGGGTCCCGCGCCGCCACGGTGCGGGACCCCGGGCCCGCCCCTCCCACTCGCTCCTCGGAAGGCAGACGTCATGGATGTCGTCATCTCGCAGCTGTTCACCGGCGCCTCGTACGGCGCCGCCCTGCTCGTCATCGCCCTCGGTCTGTCGCTGACCTTCGGGCAGATGGGCGTCATCAACATGGCGCACGGCGAGTTCCTCATGGCCGGCGCGTACACCGCCTACCTGACCCAGCAGATCGTCACGAACGCCGACTTCTCGATCATCGTCGCCATCCCGCTGGCCTTCGTCGTGGCCGGGCTCCTCGGCCTCCTGCTCGAGGTCCTCGTGATCTCGCGGATGTACCACCGGGCGCTCGACACGCTGCTCGTCACGTTCGGCGTCAGCCTGGTCCTGCAGCAGCTCGCCAAGGACGTCTTCGGCGCCCAGGCCAAGGCCGTGCAGGCACCCGGCTGGCTCGACGGCCAGATCCCGATCCTCGGCTACCGCTACCCGCTGAGCCAGCTGTTCATCCTGGTCGTCGCGATCTCGTGCCTGGTCGGCACCGCCGCGCTGCTGAAGTACACCGGCTTCGGCCGCCAGATCCGGGCCACGGTGCAGAACCGCGACCTCGCCGAGACCGTCGGCGTCTCCACCCGGTCCATCGACCGGCTCACGTTCTTCCTCGGCTCGGGCCTCGCCGGCGTGGCCGGCGTCGCCGTCACGCTCATCACGGCGACCGAGTCGACGATGGGCTCGGAGTACATCATCTGGGCCTTCCTGGTCGTCGTCGCCGGCGGGATCGGCCAGATCAAGGGCGCCGTCATCGCCGCCTTCGGACTGGGCATCATCCGCGCCTTCTTGACCTACTTCACCGACGGGAGCATGGCCGTCGTGCTGACGTTCCTGCTCATCGTGGTGTTCCTCCAGATCCGTCCGCAGGGACTGTTCGCCGTCCGAACCAGGAGCCTCGCATGACCGACACCCTCACCGAGCCCGTCGCCGTCACCCCGATGCCGGCCAGCCGGCCGACGTCCCGCACGGCGTTCCTGCCGCTCATCGGCATCGCGGTGCTGGCGATCCTGCTGCTGGTCGTCGCGCCCTCCGCGCTCAGCTCGTTCCGCCTGAACAACCTCGGCAAGTACTGCTGCTACGCGATCGCCGCGGTCGGCATCGGGCTGGCGTGGGGCCGTGGCGGGATGCTCGTGCTGGGCCAGGGGCTGTTCTTCGGCCTCGGCGCCTACGCGATGGGCATGCACCTCAAGCTGGAGGCCGCCGGCCCCGACGCCGTGCCCGACTTCATGATGAACTTCGGCTCGGGCGTCCTGCCGGCCTGGTGGGAGCCCTTCCGCAGCGGACCGTTCACGATCGTGGCGATCGTCGTGGTGCCGGCCGTCGTCGCCGCGGTGCTCGGGTTCGCGGTGTTCAAGCGCCGCATCAAGGGCGCCTACTTCGCGATCCTGTCGCAGGCGCTCACGGTCGCGTTCGCGGCGCTGCTGGTGTCCCAGATCAAGTACACCGGCGGGCAGACGGGCCTGAACTCGCTCAGCACCTTCTTCGGCTACAACCTGTACGACCCGGTCAACAAGCAGATGGTCTACTTCATCGCCGCCGGCCTGCTCATCGCGATGCTGCTGGTCACGTTCCAGCTCTACCGCAGCCGCTTCGGCGAGCTGCTCATCGCGACCCGCGACGCCGAGGAGCGGGTGCGGTTCCTGGGGCACGACCCGGCCAACATCAAGGTGGTCGCCTTCGTGATCGCCGCGATCATGGCCAGCATCGGCGGCGCGATGTTCGTGCCGCTCGCCGGCCTGATCAACCCCCGCGAGGTCAGCGCGCTGGCGTCGATCATGCTGATCGCCGGCGTCGCGCTGGGCGGCCGGGCCTCGCTGCTCGGTCCCGCGATCGGAGCCCTGGTGGTCGGCTACGGCCGCACCTCGCTGTCGGAGGCCTTCCCCGACCAGTGGACGTACTTCCTGGGGGCCTTGTTCATCATCGTGATCCTCCTGATCCCCAACGGCCTCACCTCCGTGATCCCGAGGATCTGGCAGGCGATCAGGCGCAGGCAGCAGACCGAGACGACGGGAGCACAGGCATGACGGAGTCCGATCACCTCGAGATCAAGGGGCTGGGGGTCAGCTTCGACGGCTTCAAGGCCATCGACGGCGTGGACCTGACGCTGAAGCAGGGGCGACTGCACTTCCTGATCGGGCCCAACGGCGCCGGCAAGACGACGCTCGTCGACGCCGTGACGGGGCTCGCGAAGGCATCGGGTCACGCGCAGTACCGCGGCAAGGACCTGCTGTCGCTGAAGTCGCACCAGGTCGTGCGCGCCGGGGTGGGTCGGACCTTCCAGACCGCCACGGTGTTCGAGGAGCTCAGCGTCCTGCAGAACCTCGACATCGCCGGGGGAGTGCACCGCTCGGCGTGGCGGATGATGCTCGCCCGTCGGTCGGTGCCGACCTACGTGGAGGAAGCCCTCGAGACCATCGGGCTGAGCGACCTGCGGCACCGGCCCGCCGGCATCCTGGCCCACGGCCAGAAGCAGTGGCTCGAGATCGGGATGCTCCTGGTGCAGGACGCTCGGGTCATGTTCCTCGACGAGACCGTCGCCGGCATGAGCGCCGAGGAGCGCGAGGAGACCGGCGAGCTGCTGCGGCGCATCGCGCCCGACCGCACGATCGTCGTGATCGAGCACGACATGGACTTCGTCCGCACGTTCGCCGACGTCGTCACCGTGATGCACGGCGGGACGGTGCTCACGGAGGGCACCGTCACCGAGATCCAGGCCGACCCCCGGGTCCAGGAGGTCTACCTGGGCCGCAGCGCAGAAGGAGCAGCCCATGCTTGAGCTCGTCGGAGTCTCCGCCGGATACGGCCGGACGACGGTCCTGCACGACGTGACCATCACGATCCCCACCAGCGGCGCGGTGGCCATCATGGGCCACAACGGGGCGGGCAAGACGACGCTGCTGCGCGTCGCGGTGGGCCTGCTGCCGGTCAAGCAGGGCACGGTGCTGCTCGACGGTGAGGACGTCACCTCGATGCGCCCGAACGGTCGGGTCAAGCGCGGTCTGGGGTACGTCCCGCAGGGGCAGCAGTGCTTCGGACAGATGACCACGATGGAGAACCTGCAGCTCATCACGACGAGCAGGTCCGAGGTGGACGGCGTGCTCGACACGTTCCCGGCCCTCACGACGCTGCTCACGCGCCGCGCCGGGCTGCTGTCGGGTGGTCAGCGTCAGCAGCTGGCGATCGCGCGGACGCTGCTGACCCAGCCCCGCATGCTGATCCTCGACGAGCCGACCGAGGGCATCCAGCCCAACGTGGTCGCGGAGATCGAGGGGGTCATCGCGGCGCTCACGCAGCGGGGCGACCTCTCGGTGCTGCTGGTCGAGCAGCACGTGGGCTTCGCCCTGCGGGCCACCGACAGCTACTACGTGCTGGAGTCGGGCCGCATCACGTCCCACGGCGAGGGCGGCCCCGGTGCGATCGACGACGTCCGCGCGGCCATGGCCGTCTGATGCACCTGACACCCTCCGACGTCGAGAAGCTCCTGCTGTCGGTCGCCGGCATGGTCGCCCGCGACCGGCTCGCGCGCGGCGTGCGGCTCAACCATCCCGAGTCGGTCGCGCTGCTCGCGACGTGGGTCATCGAGCGCGCCCGCGACGGTGCCAGCGTCGCCGAGCTCATGACGAGCGGTCGCGAGGTGCTCGGACGCGACCAGGTCATGCCCGACGTCGTCGACATGCTCACCGAGGTGCAGGTCGAGGCGACGTTCCCGGACGGGCGCAAGCTCGTCACCATCCACCAACCGATCGCGTAAGGGGACCGCACGTGGCCAGTCAGTCCAGGGGACCCGGAGCCCTGCGGGTCGCCGAGGGGGACCTCGTCATCAACGCCGACCGCACGGCCGAGCAGCGTCGCACGCTGGTCGTCGTCAACACGGGGGACCGCCCGGTGCAGATCGGCTCCCACATCCACCTCGCCGAGGTGAACAGCGCCCTGGCCTTCGACCGGGACGCCGCGCAGGGCTTCCGGCTCGACATCCCGTCGGGGACGTCCCGGCGCTTCGAGCCGGGCGCGTCGCGGGAGGTCGACGTCGTGGCGCTCGGTGGCCGCGGCGTCGTGCCGGGCATCCAGGTCAAGGGGGCCTGATGCGCATCAGCCGCACCGAGTACGCCGCCCTGTACGGTCCGACGGCCGGCGACCAGGTGCGCCTCGGCGACACCGACCTGTGGATCGAGGTCGAGCAGGACCTCACGTTCGGCGGCGAGGAGGCCGTCTTCGGCGGCGGCAAGTCGATCCGGGAGTCGATGGCGCAGGGCATGGCGACCCGGGCCGACGGCGCGCTGGACACCGTCATCACCAACGCGATCGTGCTGGACCACTGGGGCATCGTGCGGGCCGACGTCGGCATCCGCGACGGGCGGATCGTCGCCCTGGGACGGTCCGGCAACCCCGACATCGCCGACGGCGTGCACCCGCTGCTGCTGATCGGTCCGTCGACCGACGTGATCTCCGGCGAGGGCAAGATCCTCACCGCGGGTGCGATCGACGTCCACGTGCACTTCCTGTCCCGCTCGCAGCTCGTCGAGGCGCTGTCGACCGGCACCACGACGGTCGGCGGCGGCGGCACGGGTCCGTCCGAGGGATCCAAGGCCACGACCGTCACGCCCGGTGCGTGGCACCTGCAGACGATCCACCGCGCGCTGGACTCGCTGCCGCTCAACGTGCTGCTGATGGGCAAGGGCAACACCGTCTCGGCGGCGGCCCTGGCCGAGCAGGCCCTGGCCGGCGCCGGCACCTACAAGGTGCACGAGGACTGGGGCTCCACGCCGGCGGCGATCGACGCCGCGCTGAAGGCGGCCGACGAGCACGGCCTGCAGGTCGCGCTGCACTCCGACTCGCTCAACGAGGCCGGCTACCTCGAGTCGACCGTCGCCGCGATGGCCGGCCGCTCGATCCACGCCTTCCACGCCGAGGGCGCCGGCGGCGGCCACGCACCCGACATCCTCTCGGTGGCGTCGCTGCCGTTCGTGATCCCCGGGTCGACCAACCCGACGCTGCCGCACACCGTCAACACCGTCGCCGAGCACCTCGACATGCTGATGGTCTGCCACCACCTGAACCCCCGTGTGCCCGAGGACCTGGCCTTCGCCGAGTCGCGCATCCGGGCCACGACGATCGCGGCGGAGGACCTGCTGCACGACCTCGGAGCGTTGTCGATCACGTCGTCGGACGCGCAGGCCATGGGTCGCATCGGCGAGGTCGTGACCCGCACCTGGCAGGTCGCCCACGTCATGAAGGGGCACATCGGGAGCCTTGGCGGCGCGGCGGACAACGTGCGGGCGAGACGGTACGTCGCCAAGTACACGATCAACCCCGCGATCGCGCACGGCCTGGACGACGAGATCGGCTCGGTCGAGCCCGGCAAGCTGGCCGACCTGGTGCTGTGGGATCCACGGTTCTTCGGCGTGCGACCCGAGGTGGTCATGAAGGGCGGCGCCCTGGTCTGGGGTGCGCTCGGCGATCCGAATGCGTCGATCCCGACGCCGCAGCCGCAGCTCATGCGGCCGACCCTGATCGATCCCGCGGACGGGACGGGTGCCGACCTGTCGGTCACGTTCGTGTCGCCCGCGGCGATCGAGGACGGGCTGGCCGAGCGTCTGGGGCTGCGTCGGCGGCTGCTCGGCATCAAGGCGACGCGTGACGTCGGCAAGGCGCAGATGGTCAACAACGACGCGCTGCCCGACATCCGCGTCGAGCCCGAGACGTTCGCGATCCACGTCGACGGCGAGCTCGTGGTGCCGGCACCGGCCGAGACCCTGCCCCTGACCCAGCTGTACTCGATGTTCTGATGACGTCCCCCACCGTCCCGCCGGACCTCGTCCTGATGCTGCTGGCCGACGCGCGCCTGCCGACCGCCGGGCACACCCAGTCGGCGGGCCTCGAGCCGGCCGTCGTCCAGGGCCTGCGAGCCGTCGACGTGCCGGACTACGTCGCGCTGCGGCTGCGCACCGTGACCCGCGTCGAGGCGGCCACCGCGGTCGTCGCGCTGCACCACCTCCGGCAGGGCCTGCCGATCGCCGACGTCGAGACCGCCTGGGCGGCGCGCACCCCCAGCGCCGCGATGCGCGCGACGTCCCGCTCGATGGGTCGTGCGCTGCTGCGGGTCGTCCGGCGGCTGTGGCCCGACGACCCGTCCGTCGCCGCGCTGACGCCGGGCGTCTCGCGTGCGGTGGCCCTGGCTGCCGTCGCCGACGCGTGCGGGCTGGCCCCCGTCGCGCTGGCCCGCCTGGTCGGCTACGACGACGTGCAGACCGTCGCGTCGGCGTCGCTCAAGCTGCTGCCGCTCGACCCCGCCGACGTCAGCGCCTGGGTGCTCGGCGCGCTGCCGCTCGTCGACCGGCTGGCGACCGAGGTCGCCCCCCTCGTCTCGTCCGGCGCGATCCCCGCGCCGGGCGCTCCCATGATCGAGGCGTGGGCCGAGACCCACGCCGTGTCCACCCGGAGGTTGTTCAGTGCCTGACCTGCCCACCCCAGCCGACCGCGCGCTGCGCATCGGCGTCTGCGGACCCGTCGGAACCGGCAAGAGCTCGCTCATCGCCCTGCTGTGCCGTGAGCTGGCCAGCAGTCTTCAGATCGCGGTGGTGACCAACGACATCTACACCGACGAGGACGCGCGGTACCTGCGCTCGGCCGGCGTGCTCGATCCCGATCGCATCCGCGCCGTCGAGACCGGAGCGTGCCCGCACACCGCGATCCGCGACGACATCACGGCGAACCTGCTCGTCGTCGAGGAGCTCGAGGAGGAGTTCGCGCCGCTCGACGTCGTGCTCGTCGAGTCCGGCGGCGACAACCTCACGGCGACGTTCTCGCCGGCCCTCGTCGACACGCAGATCTTCATCATCGACGTCGCCGGCGGCGGCGACGTCGCCCGCAAGGGCGGTCCGGGCATCACCCGCGCCGACCTGCTGGTCGTCAACAAGACCGACCTGGCCCCGTACGTCGGGGTCGACCCGGTCGCGATGGTCGCGGACGCCTCGTCGGTGCGCGACGGCCGTCCGGTCATCGCGCTGTCGCGCCGTGACGAGCTCTCGGTGACCGAGCTGACCACGTGGGTGCTCGGCCAGCTGGCGGTGCACCGGTCGGGCGCCCTGGTGCCGGCCGATCCGGGCCCGATGGCTCCGCACGGCCACGCCGACGGCGTCGTCCACGCCCACGATGCCGGCGATGACGCTCACACCCACGCGCACGCCTGACGCGCTGAGCCGTACGCGCGTGCAGGTCACGCGCCCGGTCGCCGGTGGACGGGCCCAGGTCTTGATGGGGACCGACGGCCCGTCCGACCGGCCCGTCGTGCGGCCGATGCTGATGGCCAGCGACGACGCGGGCGCGGTGGTCTCGCTCGTGCCGGACGGTGCGTTGCTGCTGGCGGGTGACGCCATCTCGATCGACGTCCACGTCGGACCGGGGGCGCGGCTCGAGCTCACGGAGCCGGCCGGCACCGTCGCGTACGCGATGGACGGCGGGCGGGCGTCGTGGGACGTCACGATCGAGCTTGCACCCGCGGCGACCCTCGTGTGGGCGGGGGAGCCGTTCGTCGTGGCCGAGGGGGCGACGGTCGACCGCAGCACGACGATCCGCTGCGGCACGGGCGCGGCGATGGCGTGGCGCGAGACCCTCGTGCTGGGCCGCCACGGCGAACGTCCCGGCACGCTTCGCCAGGGGCTGACGGTGCTCGGGCACCACGACGTGCCGCTGCTGCGCGAGGACCTCGAGATCGGGCCGACGTCGCACCACCTCCTGCTGGGCGGCGCCCGGGCCATCGGCTCGGTCCTGGTGCTGGGTCGTCGGCTGCCCGACGACCTCGAGCACGGGGCGGGGACCCGGCTGGACCTGCAGGCCGACGGCACCCTGGTGCGTCACCTGGCCCTGGAGGCGCACCGGGCCACGTCGGCGGCGACCTGGGCGACGGCACGACGGGCCGTCCGCTGACCCCGGAGGCTCAGGTGGCCCAGGCGATCTGCTCCTGGATGTCGAACTCGAGCTGGTCCGCCGCGGCCAGGTAGACGTCCTGGTCCAGCAGGTTGCCGTCGAGCCGGACCAGTCCGCGCGGTCCGTCGTAGAACGTGCCCGACTCCATCGTGGCCAGCGCCTCCATGCCGATGTCGCCGCACCGCCGGCCGATCCACGCGAGGAACTTGATCGCCTCGTAGCAGGACTCGCCGACCGCGTTGAGCGCCGGCGCCCAGGCCCCGTGCCGCTGGTAGTAGGCGTCGGCCAGCTCGCGGCCCTCGACGGTGTCCATCTTGTCGAAGTACGCGGCGGCCGCGTAGAGGTTCTGGTGGGCGCCTGCGCCGCCGCCGAGCAGCGTGTTCTCCTCGATCGCCGGGCTCAGGCGGGTCAGGCGGTCCGCCAGACCGGTGCGGGCGAACTGACGGTTGAAGTGCACCGCGTCCTGTCCCATCAGCAGCATGATGACGCCGTCGACGTCGCCTCGGCGCAGGTCCTGGATGACCGAGGAGAAGTTGGTCGTGCCGAGCGGCACGTACGTCTCGCTGACGATCTCGGACGCGGTGTCCTGCAGCGCCAGCCGCGTCGTGCTGCCCGTCACGCGCGGGAAGACGTAGTCGTTGCCGACGATCGACCAGCGGCCGACACCGAGCTGCTCGCGCATCCAGTGGGCCGCCGGGAGGATCTGGTTGACGGGCCGCTCGCCGAGCATGAACACGCCCGGGGTGTCGTCGCGGCCCTCGTGCATCGCGGCGTAGGCGTAGACGACCTGACCGCCGATGCGCCGCGTGATGGCCTGACGGACCGCCGAGATGTGCCAGCCGGCGACGGCCTCGACGGTGCCCGAGTCGACGAGCGCACCGACGTCGGCCGCGACGACCTCGGGATCGCGCCCACCGTCGACCACGACGAGCTCGACCTCGCGTCCCGCGATGCCGTCGCGGGCGTTCAGCTGCTCGACCGCCAGCTCGCCGCAGGCCAGGCAGGACGGCCCGTAGATGCCGGTCGGGCCCTGCAGCGGGACGACGAACGCCACCGACAGCGACTCGCGCCGGCGGTGGGTCGTGGGGCGGTTGACGATCAGGGGAGCTCCATGGGTCGGTTCGCTCGGTGGTTCTCCACAGTCTGGGGCACAATGGACGTAACCAGTGCGATGCGAGGCAAAAGTCACGCTGGCGACGCGAAAACGCAACATGGCCGTGATGAACTGTCGACGTGGAAGGCTCGGGCACATGCAGGGAGGGCGAATGACGCAGGTCGAGGCCGCGACCAGCGTGACGCTGCGGCTCAAGCAGGCCGAGCTCGCGCTGCGACGCACGCTCGAGCCGGTGCTGGACGCCGAGGGCATCACGTTCGAGCACTGGCAGGTGCTGGCCGCCCTGCTGGAACGACCGGGACTGCGGATGACCGACCTCGCCGAGGCCGCGGTGCTCCCGGCCGCGACGCTGACCCGGCACGTCGACCGGCTGGTCGAGCACGCCCTGGTGATCCGTCGCGTCGACCCGGACGACAAGCGCCGTGCGGTCGTCGCGCTGTCACGCCGCGGCGAGCAGCTCGCCGCGCGACTCAGCAGCATCGAGTCCGATGCCCGGCTCGCGTCCGCACCGGCCGACGTCGTGGCCGCGCGCACCTGAACGCACGCTTGCGCCCCACCGCTCCACGGATACCGTGAAGCAATGACCTCGTTCAGTGATGCCCAGATCGAAGAAGCGCTCGACGGACTGCCCGGGTGGTCGCAGGAGGGCGAGGCGATCGTGAAGTCCTTCGAGTTCGCGGACTTCAACGCCGCCATCGCGTTCATCAACCGGGCCGCGGGCCCCATCGACGAGATGGACCACCACCCCGACTGGACCAACGTCTACAACCGGGTCGACATCCGGCTGAGCAGCCACGACGTCGGCGGCGTCACGGATCGTGACGTGCAGCTGGCCCGGGTCCTGGAACGGGTCGCCGCGGCGTCGTGACGCCGGGGCCTAGGCCCAGAGGTCGCTGCCGAACTGGAACCAGATCGCCGAGATGACGGCGACGTACCAGAGCACGTTGATCAGCAGGGTCCAGTCGCCGACGAAGCGCGACACGGGGTTGCCCGGGGCGAGCTCACGCAGGTTGCGGGCGGTGAGCCAGACGAAGATCGCGATCATGACGGTCCACACGACCATGCAGTAGGGGCACAGCGCGTGCAGGTCGTAGATGCTCTGGTACTGCAGCCAGGTGACCAGACCGATGCCGAACAGGGCCCCTGCCTGCAGGCCCAGCCACACGAACGTCGGCAGGGCGACGCGGGCGATCAGCAGCACGCCGAGGGTCGCGACGATCGCGAACCCGGCGACGCCCATCAGCGGGTTCGGGAACCCGAAGACCGATGCCTGGTCGGTGTCGATGACGTTGCCGCACCCGATGATGGGGTTGATGTCGCACGCCAGTGCCCGGTCGGGGTTCTCGATGAACGTGATCTTCTCGACGATCAGGATCGCGGCGGACAGCAGGCCGATCGCGCCGCCGATCGTGAGCAGCCACCCGAGCCCGCGATCGGACGGGCGGTAGGTGTCGAGGTCGGCGTCCCGGTCGAGGACCTGATCAGTCATGACAGTGATCCTAGGGCGACCGCGCAACCGTCGTCGCACGTTCCCCGTGGCGGTGAGCCGGCGTCCACCCGCCTCAGGTCTGGCAGTGGGGACACCAGAAGATGTCGCGCTCGGTCGTGGGACGGTCGCCCAGCTTGCCGCTGCGCAGCCGGGTGCCGCAGCGACGGCAGCGGGCCCGCTCGCGGTTGTAGACCCAGCGGTCCTCGCCCGTGCGGGTGCTGCCGGTGAAGGACCGCTCGACACGCGACTTGTTGACGTCGAGCATGCGCTGCCCGCGCGACACGACCCGGCGCAGGTCGGCGACGTCGCGGACCGGTCGGGTGGGCAGGAGCCCCATGATGAACAACAGCTCGTTGACGTACTCGTTGCCGAAGCCGGCGAGGTTGCGCTGGTCGAGCAGGGCCAGGAACACCGGCCGGTCCGGGTCGGCGGAGGCGCGCCGCACGGCCTCGTCGAGGTCCCAGTCGGGGCCGAGGAGATCGGGTCCGAGGTAGCCGATCGCGGACTCCTCGTCCGCGAGGTCGAGCACCTCGAGGATCCCGAGCGAGTAGCCGACGGTCTGCCACTCGTCGTTCTCCAGCACGGCGCGGGCCGAGTGGCCGGGGCGACGCCAGTCGCTGCCGAGCCGGTAGACGTGCCAGGCCCCCTCCATCTTCAGGTGCGAGTGGATCGAGTGCAGCGGGGTGCGGATCAGCAGGTGCTTGCCGTGGCTGACGACCTCGTCGACGACCTCGCCGGACAGGTCGAGCGTCGCGAAGGCCGGCACGCGGAAGTCGGTGCGGGTCAGCTCGCGGCCGGCCAGGACCTCGTGCAGGTGATGCGCGGTGCGCCAGACGGTGTCGCCCTCAGGCATCGAGTCGGACCCCCTTGATGCTGCGCTCGAACCCCGCCTCGAGCAGCGCCTCGCCGAGCGGGGACGCCGCGACGGGCTGGCCGCCCACGGTCTCGATCGTGAGCCGGCTGATCCGGCGCGCGCGCACCGTGGCGACCACGGAGCGCGCCGCGGCGGCGAGCCGCGCGGGCTCGTCGTCGAACACGAGGGCCTTCTTGCCGCCCCGTTCGAGGTACAGCACCAGGTGGCCGTCGTGCAGCACGACGATCGAGCCGGCCTTGCGCGCGGGCCGGTGGCGGGTGCCCTCGTCGTCGGCGGCCCGGTCGGGCCAGGGCAGCGCGGCGCCGTACGGGTTGGCCGGATCGGTGGCGGCCAGCGTCAGGGCCGCGGCGTCGGTGGGGCGGTCGTCCTCGATGACGTGCGCGCGCATGCGGTCGACCGTGGCCGGTGCGCCGAACTGGGCGGCGCCGAGCGTCTCGACGTAGTAGCCGCGCAGCACGGCCCCGGTCTGCTCCAGCTCGCGCAGCACGCGGTAGATCGCGGCGAAGCCGCCCGGCGTCTGCTCGGCCATGACGGAGCCGCGGGTGACGACGCCGTAGCGCCCGACGAGTGCCTCGGTGCGGGCCAGCTGCAGGCTCGTGGGGTCGCCCGCGGTCTCGGTCAACGCGAACCAGCGCCCGCTGACGGTGGGTGGTCCCTGCTGTGCGACGCGCGGCGAGCGGATGCGGCGGCCGTGCAGCCGGGCCCGCGGAGCCGGTCGGGTCGTGCGGTGCGCTCCGCCGCGGCCGACCAGGGTGCGGACCGGGGCGAAGGTGTCGTTGCTGACGCGTCCGGACCACACGAGGTCCCACAGCGCCGCCGCGACGTCGGCGTGATCGTCGGTGCCGGGGTCCTGAGCCGCGAGGATCTCGGTGAGCTGGCGGAACAGGAAGGCCCCGCCACCGTCGAGCGCGTCGGCGATCGTGGCGTGCAGCGATCCGGCCGCCGGGGGCTCCGTCGTCTGCGCCCCGGCCGCGCGGACCACGAAGTCGGCGGGGTGCAGCTGCACCCAGCCGTCGTTGCCGGGCAGGCTGCCGGCACCGGACCACACGACCTCGCCGGCGGACGTGAGCTCGTCGAGCATCGCGGGGGAGTAGTCGCGGACCCGTGCCGGCAGGACCAGTGACTCCCACGCGGACGCCGGCAGGGCCAGTCCGGCGAGCTGGTCGATCGTGGCCAGCACGCCCTCGGCTCCGCGGACGGTGCCGCCGACGCCCTGCCACGCGGGCAGGAACCGCGCGAACGTCAGCGGGTCGACCGGCTCGACCTGCTGGCGGGCGGCGGCGAGCGATCGCGAGCGGAGGCGGCGCAGGACCCCGGGCTCGACCCACTCGCTGCCGGTGGCCTGGGGACGGAACTCGCCCTCCGTCAGGCGACCGTCGCGCGACAGCCGGCGCAGCACCTGGTCGGCGACGGCGACGCCGATGCCGAACCGGGTGGCGACGTCGGCGCTCGTGAAGGGCCCGTGCGTACGGGTGTGCCGCGACACCAGGTCGAGCAGAGGGTCGGCGACGACCTCCAGGTGCGCGTCCGTGACCCCCAGCGGCACGACGACGCCCAGCGCGTCGCGCAGACGGCCCGCGTCCTCGACGACGGCCCACCGCACGTCGCCGGCCATCGCGACCTCGATGGCCCGTCGGGCTCCCTGCAGCTCGGCCAGCCAGGACGGCACGTGATCGGCGAGCTCCGGCTGCACGCGCGCCTGCACCTCGGCGGTCGACAGCGGGCCCAGCAGGCGCAGGAGGTCGGCGACGCCCTCGACGTCCTTGGCGAGGCGGTCGTCGGTGAGGCGCTGCAGCTCGAGCTCGATGAGCTCGAGCACCGCGGGATCGAGCAGCTCGCGGAGCTCGGCGCGGCCCAGCAGCTCGGCCAGCAACGTGGGATCGAGCATCAGGGCCGAGGCCCGTCGCTCGGCCAGCGGCGTGTCGCCCTCGTACAGGAACGCGGCGACGTAGCCGAACAGCAGGTTCTGGGCGAACGGCGAGGCCCGCTCGGTGGTGACCTCGGCGATCGTGACCTCGCGGGAGGCGAGCCGCTGCGACAGCGCTGTCAGGGCGGGCAGGTCGTAGACGTCCTGCAGGCACTCGCGCGCCGTCTCCAGCAGGATGGGGAACGTCGGGTACTTGCGCGCGACGTCGAGCAGCTGCGCGGACCGCTGCCGCTGCTGCCACAGCGGTGCCCGGGACCCCGGGTTGCGGCGCGGCAGCAGCAGCGCCCGCGAGGCGCACTCGCGGAACCGGGAGGCGAACAGCGCGGAGCTGCCGACCTCCTGGGTCACGATGGTGTCGAGGTCGGCGGTGTCGAACACGAACAGGTCGGCGCCCGGCGGCTCGGTCTCGGTGTCGGGGATGCGGGCGACGATGCCGTCGTCGCTGGCCACGACGGAGCCGTCCATGCCGTAGCGCTCGACGATGCGGGCGCCCACCGCGAGCGCCCACGGCGCGTGGACCCGTCGGCCGAAGGGCGAGTGCAGCACGACCCGCCAGTCGCCGAGCTCGTCGCGGAAGCGCTCGACCAGCAGCGTGCGGTCGGACGGCACCTGGCCCGTGGACTCCTTCTGGTCGCGCAGGTAGGCGCCGAGGTTGTCGGCGGCCCGGCGGTCCAGGCCCAGCGCCTCGGTGCGGGCGGCGAGCGCGTCGGGTGCCAGCGCGGACGCCTCGCGCACGAACGCGCCGATCGCCTCGCCGAGCTCGTAGGGCCGGCCGATGGCGTCGCCCTTCCAGAACGGCAGGCGGGCCGGCTGGCCGAAGGCGGGCACGACGTTGACCCGGTCGTGCGTGATCTCCTGGATGCGCCAGCTGGTGGCGCCGAGCGCGAAGACGTCGTTGATGCGCGACTCGTAGACCATCTCCTCGTCGAGCTCGCCGACCTTGCGGCTGCCCGACTCCTCGGTGCCGGCGGCGAGGAACACGCCGAACATGCCGCGGTCGGGGATCGTGCCGCCGCTCGTGACCGCCAGGCGCTGGGCCCCGGGCCGCCCCGTGATGGTGCCGGCGTCGCGGTCCCAGACCAGGCGTGGGCGCAGCTCGGCGAACTCGTCGGACGGGTAGCGGCCCGACAGCAGGTCGAGCGTCGCGTCGTACGCCGAGCGCGGCAGCGTCGCGAAGGGTGCGCTGCGCCGCACGGTGTCGAACCACTCCTCGACGTCGAGGCCCTCGAGCGCGGTGGCGGCGACGGTCTGCTGGGCGAGGATGTCCAGCGGGTTGGCGGGGATGTCGAGCCGCTCGATGAGGCCGGCCTGCATGCGCGACGTCGTGACCGCCGCGCCGAGCAGGTCCGGTCGCGACGTCGGATAGGTGACGCCCTGCGAGACCTCGCCGACCTGGTGGCCCGCGCGCCCGACCCGCTGGAGCCCGCTGGCCACCGAGGGCGGCGAGGACACCTGGATGACGAGGTCGACGGCACCCATGTCGATGCCGAGCTCGAGGCTCGACGTCGCCACGACGCAGCGCAGCCGGCCCGACTTGAGCTCGTCCTCGATGAGGGCGCGCTGCTCCTTGCTGACCGAGCCGTGGTGGGCCCGCGCGAGCACCGGCTCGGCGCCCTCGGAGGCGGCACTGCCCCCCATGACCTGGGCGGGCGGGCGCGACGCGGGAGCGTCGTCGCCCCCTCCCAGGTGCGCCGCGTACGCCTCGTTGAGCCGGGCCGTGAGGCGTTCGGCGACGCCGCGGGAGTTGACGAAGATGATGGTGGACCGGTGCGCGAGCACACGGTGCATGACGGCGTCCTCGACGTGCGGCCAGATGCTGCCGCGGGGCTGGTCGTCCTCGGCCAGCGACCGGGCGCCGCTGCCCTCCTCGCGGGCGATGCCCGGGATCTGGGTCATGTCGTCGACGGGCACCTCGACCTCGAGCGACAGGCGCGTCGCCGCCTCCGGCGCGACGACCTGCACGCGCGCGGACCCGGCCAGGAAGCGGGCGACCTCGTCGTGCGGGCGGACCGTCGCACTGAGCCCGATGCGTCGGGCGGGGGACTCGAGCAGCGCGTCGAGGCGCTCCAGCGACACCGCGAGGTGGGCGCCGCGCTTGGTGCCCGCGACGGCGTGGATCTCGTCGATGATGACGGTGTCGACGGTGCGCAGGGTCTCGCGGGCCGCGGACGTCAGCATCAGGAACAGCGACTCGGGCGTCGTGATGAGGATGTCGGGCGGATGCGTGACGAGGCTCCGCCGGTCGCGCTGGGAGGTGTCGCCGGAACGGACGCCGACCGTGACCTCGCGGAACGTGTCGCCGCGGCGCGCCGCCGCCTGCGTGATGCCCACGAGCGGCGACCGCAGGTTGCGCTCGACGTCGACCGCGAGGGCCTTGAGCGGCGAGATGTAGAGCACGCGGGTGCCCGGCTCACCGTCGTCGGTCGCGTCGGCGTGCATCAGCCGGTCGATGGCCGAGAGGAAGGCCGCGAGCGTCTTGCCCGAACCGGTGGGTGCCACGACCAGGACGTGCTCGTCGCCCTGCACGCCGCGCCACGCCCCCTCCTGTGCGGGGGTCGGACCGTCGAAGGACTCGGTGAACCACGCCCGCGTCGCGGGGGCGAATCCATCGAGCGCTGCGGTCATCTGTCCATCGTCCCAGCCGGCACCGACATGCGCTCGGCGCCGCGGCTGCCTCGTGGGACGAGCGGATAGGCTGGGAGCTCGTCGTGCCGCTCGACCCAGGGGGACCTCCGCACGTGTCTGACCGCTCCCTCCGAGGTGCCGTCGCCCTCGTGGTGGCCGCTCTCGTCGCCGTCGTGGCCGCCGGCTCGGTGCTGGGCAGTCGTGCCGTCGCGGACGACCTGACGCAGCGGTCCCGGACGGTCCTCGTCGCGGCAGGGCTCGACGACGTGACGGTCGACTTCACGGGGCGCGAGGCCGAGCTGCACGGCGGCAACGACGTCGAGGCGCGGCTCGCGTCGGCGGCGGTCGCCGCCCTGCCGGGGGTGCGGCGGGTCGACGACCGCAACGTCGACCCGCGGCCCGTCGCCGGCGTCGCCCGGTTCGAGCTGGACCGGGCCGGCGACGACGTCGAGATCAGCGGCGCGGTGTCCTCGCCCGATGACGCCGCGGCCATCAAGGTGGGGGTCGCGACGGCCCTGCGGACCATGGTGACGGGCGACGTGACGGTCGACGGGACGGTCGCCGGAGCGCGGTGGGCGTCGACGCTGCCGGCCGTGCTCGAGATCGTCGCGGGGGTCGAGGGACTCGAGCTGGAGATCCCCGGAGACGGCACGGTCCGTCTCGGCGGCGAGGTCGACGACGCCGCGACCCGGTCGCGGGTCGCCGCCAAGATCGCCGACGCGCTGCCGGGCCTGCGGCTCGTCGAGACGCTCCGGCTCGTCGCGGCACCGAGGGGGGACTGAACCGTGTCCGGCTACACGATCGGCGAGATCGCCGTCTGGCTGCTGCTGGCGGCGCTGCTGGGATTCGCGCTCGGGTGGATGTGCCGCGAGCTGCTGCTGCGGTCGCGTGCGGGGCGGACGTCGCCCGCCACCACGCCGGGCCGCGCGCCCGTCCCGGAGCCGGAGCCCGAGGCGGAGCCGGAGCCCGAGGCGGAGACCTCACCTGAGGCGGAGCCCGAGCCGGTGACGCCGGTCGTCGAGCCGGGGCCGTACCCGGGCTCGGCGCTTCCCGGACCCGACGGCGCGGCCCCGTCCGCGGATCACGTCGTCAAGGTCAGCCGGGGGTCGAAGATCTACCACCCCCCGTCGAGCCCCGCGTACGCCCGCACGACGGCGGCCGTCTGGTTCACGAGCGCCGAGGCCGCCGAGGCGGCGGGATTCCGCAAGCCCAAGAACGCGTAGCGACGTCCCCCGTCCGGGTGTGGCGTCGCTGCCGCAGGACGGCCGTGCGGCATGCTGGCGGCATGAAGCTGCGTCTCCTCGTGGCGGTGTCCGTCGCTGCCCTGACCCTGTCCGCCTGCTCGTCGTCCTCCTCCTCCGACGGGACGCCGGAGCCGGACGCGCCCGACGCCTCGCAGGGCACCGCGACGCAGCTGGTCGAGATCTCTCCGCTGACCGGCAAGGCGCTGCGCAAGGGCCGGCCCGACAACCCGGTCTTCGTCGTCAAGATCGAGAACACCTCGGCCGGAGCACCGCAGTACGGGCTGGACAAGGCCGATCTGGTCCTCGAGGAGCTCGTCGAGGGCGGGCTGACGCGACTGGCGGCGTTCTTCTACTCCAGCATCCCGTCGAAGGTCGGCCACGTGCGGTCGCTGCGCACCAGCGACATCGGCATCGCCGGACCCGTCGGCGGTCAGATCGTCGCGTCCGGCGGTGCCAACGGGGCCTACAACAAGGTCGAGAACGCCGGCATCACGGTGTTTTCCGAGGACGCGGGCTCGCCCGGCTTCAGCAGCGATCCGGCGAAGTACCGGCCGTACAACCGGCTCATCAACCTCAAGACGATCGCCAAGAAGGCCAAGCGCTCGAAGATCAACGGACCGTACCTGCCCTGGACCCCGGCGGACGCCGCGCCGGCCGCCGCGGCGGGCAAGCCCGCGACCGCGGCGACCGTGCGGTTCTCGCCCTCGACCTCGACGACCTGGGAGCTCGACGGGGGGAAGTGGGTCCGCACCAACGGCCACGCCGCACCGGACAAGGACTTCGAGGCCGACACCATGATCGTGCTGTTCGCCCGCGTCGGCGACGCCGGCTACACCGATCCGGCCGGCAACCCGGTGCCCGAGACGGTGTTCGAGGGCAGCGGCGAGGCACAGGTCTTCCACGGCGGCACGGTCGACACCGTGACCTGGAGGAAGCCGAGCCTCGACGAGGCGCTGTCGTTCAAGGCCGCGGACGGCTCGGCGTACACCGTCGATCCGGGCAAGGTGTTCATCGAGCTGGTGCCCAAGGGCGCCGGCTCGGTCACGCTGGGCTGAGCCGGGTCAGCCGACGGTCGGCAGCAGGCGCAGTCCTGCCAGCAGGGCGCCGATCGTGGCCTGCACGTCGTCGCTGGCCGCGTCCGGGTCCTCGGCGTCGGACACGTACTCCGACGCCGACCGGATCGCTCCGTAGAAGACCGCGGTGAAGGCCTCGCCGAGCTGGTCGACGCCGCCGAGGTCGGCGAGCAGGTCGTCGACGGTTCCCTGGACGATGCCGTAGGAGGCAGCCTTCTCGGCCTCCTGCCAGCGCTCGTGGCCGAGCGCGACGGGACCCTCCTGCATACAGATGCGGCGGAACTGCGGCTCGCGGCACACCTCGAGGAACTTCTGCAGCCCGATCTGCGCCCGCTCCCACGGGTCCTTGGAGGCGCTGATGGCCTTCTCGATGTCGGCGGTGGTGGCCTCCTGGACGCTCAGGAAGACGTTCTCGAACAGGGCGAGCTTGCTCGGGAAGTGGTGGTACAGCGCACCCTTGGTGACCCGCGCGGCGGCCACGACCTCGTCGAGCGACGTGCCCGCGTAGCCGTGATCGGTGAACAGCGTCGTGGCGCTGTCGAGCAGCGCGCGCTTGGTGCTGGAGGAGTAGTCCTGCCGCCGGGACGTCTTGGTGGTCTTGCGAGCGGTGCGCAGGACGTTCTTGGTCACGCGGGCGGGATGGGACATGACTCCCAGTCTACGGCGCACGGGTCGCCGTGCCTCGAATCACATACCCGAGCATTGCCAATACCCTCGGTCTGCAACATACTGAGAGTACGTACTGAGGGTATGCCACCCCGGTCCGACGGCTCAGAAAGGAGCACCACCATGACCTGGGATGCTTACCACCGTCGCAAGGACATTCTCCGCGAGATGCTCGCCATCGCCGACCGGCGACGCGACGTCACGCTCACCCACCTGCTCGACACCGTCGAGGGCGCGCACGAGGCCTTCCCCGCCGACACCGACCTGCTGTTCG
>Ga0247730_1000313_pt1 | contig 40720 bp, 20 predicted proteins | sample UWRJL073202C2_FD_180959 | JGI IMG/M metagenome (GOLD analysis project Ga0247730, IMG submission 180959) | Plant litter microbial communities from Arlington Agricultural Research Station in Wisconsin, United States - UWRJ-L073-202C-2 | ecosystem: Environmental > Terrestrial > Plant litter >... | reverse complement strand
AATATAAAAAAGAGCATTAATGCATAACAGTTAAATCGCATTATTAAAATTTTTTCTTTTAAACATTATAGAATAAATTATTTTTTAGCACTTAATGAAAATAAATATTTTTCATTATATTTTTTTTAATTTTAGTATCCTTAAGGACTAATTTACTAATTAAAAAAAGTTATGTGTTAATTATAAATTTTATATTCTTCAATTAAATAATAAAAGAAAATATTATCGGCTTTATAGCATAGTGGTAATGCGAAATACTGTTAATATTTTTTACAGGGGTTCGATTCCTCTTAAGGCCTAAATAACTTTAATTATTAATTAAATAAATAATAAACACAAATTATTTATATATTTTTGTTAATTCTAATATTTTTAATTAATTAAATGTACGGTTAAAATTAAATAATTTAATTATTTTAAATTTATAATAAATAATAGTATTATTATAAAAGGTTAATAATAATTAAAATGTCTATAAATTATAGCTTATAATTAAATTATAAAAATAAATTAAACTAATAATATACAATTAATATAATAAACAAAACGCTTACTGGTTTTATTTGTTTTTCTTAAAAAAAAATAATAGAACAAAATTCACAAACCGCTTACTAGTTTGTCTTATTATTTTTTCAAATTAAATAAAGAAAAAGCGCATAAAAAATGAGAGCTTCGTATAAATGGTAAGTATATTGATTTCCAAAATCAAAGGTAGGTGTTCAATTCGCCTAGCTCTTGATTATATATTAACAAATCAGTATTTTTTACTAGCACTTTTTAATTACTAATATTTTCTAGTTTATTCTATTATTTTTTTTAACCTTAATTATTAAAATATTTTTGCTTTTATCTAATTCTGTAATTCTATTGTTTTTCTTAAGACAAACTACAGAATTAGAAAAATATAAAAACAAATATAAAATTAAGCAAATTAGATTAACAGAATTAGAATTCGTAAAACTAAAGGATATGTGGTAGAGTGGTTGAATACGATCGTCTTGAAAACGATTACTTTATAAGTCGTGAGTTCGAATCTCACCGTGTCCGTTATTGACTTTTGTAGCTTTATTAAATTTACAATTTTCTTCATTTATTTATTATTATATTAATTGTAAATTTTATTAAAGGTGGAAACATTGGCATTATATAAAAAGTTATAATATTTAAAAATTCGCTTTTTTTCTTTTTTTAACAATAAAAATAATTATTAAAAAGTAATAGTGTTAGTATAAAAATAAATATTATAAGAGGGATTAGCTGAGTGGTTTAGCAGTAAATTTACACTTTACAGACAGGGTTTCGATTACTCTATCCCTTATTTATTTTTTCTATAACTTTTAATAATTAATAGCTTAACTTGTTATTATTAAATTATTAAATAAATTAAAAAATTGAATTATTATTAAAATAACATTTTTTTATAATAAATTATTATATTTTATTTTAATATAAACTAATTATATATTCTAAATTTTTTATAAATCAAACAAGCATAAGTATTAATTTGCTGATTATCCCATTATATAAATACATATAATTCAGCTGAAATAGTTTAATAGGTTAAAACTTACCATTCATGACGGTAAAATAAAGGTTCAATTCCTTTTTTCGGCTATTTTTTTTATTACCTTTTCTCATTTTTCTTTTTATAATAAATTTTATAAATTAGAATAAGACTTTTAATTATTTTTGTGAATTTATTAATTTAATATTATAATAAATTTATTAGTCAGAGATTGCTGTTTTATAATATTTAGATTTATTAATTTTATTGTTTTTTTCTTTATTTAATTTGAAAAAATAATAAGAAAAACTAGTTATAATTTTTTAAGTATTTTAATAATATTTTTATTATTGCTTAAATTAAAAATATTATATTAAAATCTTTAATTATAAGTATTGCTATAAATAAAAGATGTAATTTAAACATGCCACAATTATTACCTTTTTACTTTATTAACCAATTATCGTTTACATTTTTAACTTTAATTGTATTAATTTTTGTATTATCTAAATATATTTTACCATTGTTTACATTCCAACAAGTAATTAGAATGTATATTACTAAACTTTCAGGTAAATAATATCATCATTTAAAAATTATTCTATTAATGCTACTAATATTTTATTTAAAAATAATAATATTTAATAAATAATACAAAATATTTAAAATTAACAAATAGCATTATAAAATATAATTTTTTAAAATTTTATTATAATTATTATAACCCCTTTTTTATAAATTATATTTTAAATAAACTAACGCTAACTTGTTTTTCTTAAGAAAAACTATAATAAGAAAAATAAAAATTTGGCAAAGTAAATAAATATTATTAATTAAAAAGATAAAATGTTTTTTTTTTAAATAAAAGAGGAGTAAATAAAATCGCTTAATATAAAAATTATTATAATTTTAAGTTTTTATTTAATAAATAAAAATTTCAAATATAAAAATAAATTAGCGCATACACTATGAAAATAGTAATAAAATACTATTTTTTAATAATAAACAAGAATTTAATTTTGGTTCGGGTTGAACGTTATCCAGTAGTTTAAGACATGCAAATCGCTATTAACAAAAGTTAATAGGGTGAAGGGGTGAGTACAAGTAAATAAGATGCCCTATAGCCTTCAGAAATGGAAGATATATAAAAGGAAATTTTCTGTTATAGGATTCTATTTAATTTGATTAGGTAGTTGGAAGGGTAAAAGCCTCCCAAGCCAACAATCAATAGCCATATTTTACGGATTAAATGGCCACATCGGGAATGAAATATCCCAAGTAATTTAACATTACCAGCAGTCGAGAATATTTGTCAATGCTCGCAAGAGTGAACTAGCTAACTGGAATCACAACATACCACTTGTGATAATGTAAGGGAAGATTGTGACATCACCTTACGATAAGTGTTGTCTAAACCTGGTGCCAGAAGACTCGGTAAGGCCAGCAACACAAACGTTAGCCATCTTAAACAGGCATAAAGGGTAAGTAGGCAGCTTCAAACTAATTGAAGATAGAATCTAATAGAGGATAGAGATAATTCTTAGAGTAGTGTTGAAATACTTAAAAACTAAGAGGAGTACTAAAAGCGAAGGCTCTTTTCCAAGTAAAGATTGACGTTGAGGAACGAAGGTTAGGATAGAAAATAGGATTAGATACCCTGGTATCCCTAACTGTAAACGATGAATGGTAGGTTTTGAGTTTAAATAAATAATTTGGTCTAATAGATTGAATTATATTATTTTAAAACTTGTGCCGATGTAAATACTTTAACCATTCCGCCTTATGAGTATACTTGCAAAGGTGAAAATAAAAAAATTAGTCGGTCTCGAAGCAAACGAAGTGAAGTATGTTGTTTAATACGATAATACGCGTAAAATCTTACCAAAACTTGCATAAATTATTTTAATTAATATTAATTTATTAATTAATTGAGTGTCTTAAATTTATAATTTTAATTATAATTTTATAGTATACGTAAATACAGGTGCTGCATGGCTGTCGTCAGTTCGTATCGTGAGATGTCAGGTTAATTCCGGAAACGAACGAAATCCCTTTTGTTAATTTATACTTAACATTTCCTCTCTGATAGAGGGAGGATATATGGGACTATGACAAGCCCTTATGACCCTCATGTTTTGGGCTATAGACGTGCCACAAAAACTTTTACAAAATGAAGCAAGACTTTTTTAAATATTAAAAATAAGGAGGAGCTAATCATCAAAGAAAGTTAAATCCCGATTGTTGCCTGAAACTCGGCAACATGAAGAAGGAATTTCGAGTAATCGTTGATCACAAGACGCAACGGTGAAGCATTAATTCGTGATGAACTAACTGTCTGTCGCTGGGAAGAAATTTAATTTGGAGGAAGCTGGAGACAAATTTTAACCTTTATAGAAAATATACGTTTACTTTAAGTCTAATTTATTAGAGAACTTGTTTACATTTTCTATTAGAAAAATTCTATTTAACTAGTCCATTTAAGTAACATCTCAAAAGTCATAGCAAGGTAGCTGTAATGGAAATTGTAGCTGGAAAATAAATAAACTTAAACCCCCTTTTCATTTGTTTGGTGAAATTTAAATTAATATTATAATTATATTATTAAAACATAAATATTTTCTATCTTGGCCTAAGGCTTAGCCTTAAAAATATTTTTATCAAATCTTATACAATCTGGTATATAGTAACAATTTTTTTAAATTTTTTAAATCCATTAATCAACTAAGGAAATTTTTATTTTTAATAAATATATTATTAAATAGTTAAAAGTTCTTAATATTTATTATTAAAAGAGGAATAATAAGTAATATAAAAAGCGAAAAAAATTAATATAAATTTTATTATTTGTAAAAATTAAAACATAAAATAATCAATTATACCTTTTTTTTTAATTTTTATTCTATTTTCTAGTTTTTCTTATTTTTGTCTTAAAAAAAAATAATAAAGAAAAACGAGCAAGCGGTCTGTGAATTTTGTGAAAAACAAATTCACAAGCAAGCGTTCAAGACTTTATTATATTTGCATAGTATAAAAATACTTTAAATATTATTAAATTTTTATTATAAATTTTTATTTAAGTTAGAATCAAATTAGCTAAAATTGCTAATAAAACCTCCAATGTTAAAAAATATATTTTTAATTAATTCACCTTTAGATCAATTTGAAGTTACTAGTTTATTAGGTTTCAATGCTCCAATTTTTGGAAATTTAATTTTAACTTTAACTAATTTTGGTTTATATTCAATAATTGTATTATTACTAGTATTAGCATTCCATTTTGCTGGAAATAATGAAAATAAATTAATTCCTTCTAAATGATCTATTAGTTTAGAAAGTTCTTTTGCAAGTATTAATTCTATTGTAAGAAATCAAATAGGAATCCATAATGAAATTTATTTCCCTTTTATTTATTCTCTATTTTTCTTTGTATTAATAGCTAATTTAATAGGTAATGTACCTTATAACTATACTATTTCTTCTGCAATTATTTGTTCAATAGGATTAAGTTTCACAATCTTTATTGGAGTGACAATACTTGGATTGAGTATACATAAAGTAAGATTCTTTTCATTTTTCGTTCCAGCTGGAACACCTCTAGCTCTGGTACCATTATTAGTTTTAATTGAGATAGTTTCTTATGTAGCTAGAGCATTTTCTTTAGGAGTTCGATTATTTGCTAATATTGTAGCCGGACATACTTTAATGAAAATTTTATCTACATTCTTATTCCAATTATTCGGAAGTAGTTTATTAATAGCCGTATTAACTTTAATACCTTTTGCTTTCTTCCTAGCTATAATGGGTCTAGAATTAGCAGTTTCATTCATACAGGCATACGTTCTGACTCTACTAGTTTGTTCTTATATTAAGGATGCTGTAGAATTACACTAAGTTAAAATTAAAATAACCCCCTTTTTAAAATAAATTAATTTATATTGCTTTTCTTAGTTTTTAATTAAAAGTATATCTTTATATTTTTATTAAAAAAAAGTATATTATATAATTAAAAACGCTTGCTTGATTTTTTTTTACAAAAAAAAAGGGACAAAACCGCTTACTAGTTTTTCTAAAAACCGCTAGCGCATAAAAATTAAAAAGACTGGTAGAAAACAAATTGGCTTGTTACCTTCTTTGGGTGGAGGATGTTGCTCGTTCGAATCGGGTCTACCAGAAATTATTATGTTTATATAAATTTTTATTGTATTATTATTTTTAATAATTAATAATTATATTATATAATCATAAAATTATAAAATAAATTAGACACCATCACAAAAATATATCTTTATATATTATGTTAGCAGCTGCTAAAATCATTGGAGCAGGATTAGCTTGTTCTGGATTAATTGGAGCGGGAGCCGGAATTGGATCAGTTTTCGCTGCTTTAATCGCTTCTGTAGCTAGAAACCCTCAATTAAAAGGTCAATTATTTGCTTATGCTATCCTTGGATTCGCTTTAGCCGAAGCTACTGGATTATTCGCATTAATGATGGCTTTCTTATTATTATATTCATAATCTATGAAAATATTAATATTTCAAACAATTAAAACCCCCTTTTTTTATTATTATAAATTTTTATAAATATTTACTTAAAAAAAGTCAAAAGCGAGTATGCTGAAATTGGTAGCCAGGCATATTTTAGGTGTATGTGGAGTTTCTCCGTAAGAGTTCAACTCTCTTTACTCGTATTTTATCATTAATAAAGAATAAAATATATTTAATTATTATTTTTAAAAATAAAGAAAAAAAGCAACATAATAAATTATTATTCTGCCTCAGGCACAGAATATTTTTATTCTATTAAAATACTTTGCAATTTTCTAATAAATTATTTTATTGCCAATTATATTATAATAAAGCAAAAATAAACCCATTTTAATATTAATTTAAAACAAATTATTAGTATATAAAAATTTAAAATAATATTTTAACATCTTTAGCTAAATTGGTAAAGCGTTTGCCTTCGAAGCAATTGATTATTGGTTCAAGCCCAGTAAGATGTTTTTATAATTAATATTAAAAGAAAGCATAATGTAAAAATATTATTTAATATTTTTATTATTAATATACCTTTTTATTAAAACATTATTAATAAGGTTTTATTATCTTAAATTTAATAATTAAAACAATTTAATAATAGAATTTGTATAATAAGATCAAATTTTATTATGCTTAGAAAATTTATAAAACTTTTATCTTAAGGCATGACTTGTTAAAATTGGTTCGATATGAAGCTTTTTCTTTAATAACCTAATTATAATTTAATAATTTAATAATTTTATTAATATTAAAAACAAAAAGGGTTAAGATTTTTAAATTAAAAATTAAAGAATTAAAGTATTTTCGAATAATTAATTTATTTTTAATAATTTATATTTTTATTTTCACCTAATTTTTTTATTAATTAAAACCGCTGACTGTTTCTATTATTTTTAATAATAAAAATTTACAGCGCATAAAAAAGCAAAGGTATTAATTTTAATTAATTAAATGGAAATATAAATTGTATAAAAAAGTTGTAATTTTATAACTTTTAAATACGAAAAAGCTTTTTTAAGACTAATAAAATTTATTAGTTTTTATTATTTTTAATAATAAAAATTTATACTAGAAAAGAAAAACTAATAAAAAAATTAGAGGCCTAAATATTATTATATTATTTATATAAAAAATAATTAATAAACTAAATGTTAAAAAATTAGCAAAATAAAAATAAATAATAATTACAAGTCAATTAATTAAAAATTAAAAATTTAAAATTAAAAACAATGTTAAAATTATTTTTTCCTCCCATTTATAATGATGTTGCTGAACCTTGACAAATAGGTTTCCAGGATAGTGCTGCCCCAGGTTTTGATGGAATAGTGCAATTACACGATTCTATATTTTTTTATCTAATTCTTATTAGTGTTGGAGTATTCTGAATGTTATTTGTAATTATTAAAAATTTCAGCTCTACAAAATCTTCTATAGTATATAAATATTTAAACCATGGTACAATGATAGAATTAATCTGAACAATTACTCCAGCTTTAATTTTAATTGCTATTGCTTTCCCAAGTTTTAAATTATTATATGCTTTAGATGAAGTTATTGATCCTGCTGTAACAATTAAAGTAAATGGTCATCAATGATTCTGATCTTACGAATATTCAGATATGATAGATGATAATGGAGAAACTATTGATTTTGATAGTTATATGCTACCTGATGCTGATTTACAATTAGGTGAATTTAGATTATTAGAAGTAGATAATAAATTAGTAGTACCTTCAGAAACACATATAAGATTTATTGTAACAGGTACAGATGTAATTCATGATTGAGCAGTACCTTCTTTAGGAATAAAAATTGATGCTGTTCCGGGACGATTGAATCAAACATCTGCCTTAATTGATAGAGAAGGTTTCTTCTATGGACAATGTAGTGAAATTTGCGGAGTATGGCATGGATTTATGCCTATTGTAGTAAGATCTGTTAGTCTAGAAGATTTCTTTAATTGAGCTGAATCTTATTATTGTGCTTATTCTTAATTATATTTTTAATATAATTAATTTAATTATACGTTTATCGTATTACAACCCCCTTTTTTTTAAATAAAATAATTTTTATCATTAAAATTTATTAAAAAAATAAAAATTCGCTTTTCTATTTCTGTTCTGTTTTTTTGTACAAAAAAAGCTAACTTGTTTTTCTTTTTTTTTTAATAATAAGAAAAACTATAATAGAAAAATTAGCATAACAAAAACAGGCATTATTTTATAATAATTATTTAATAATTTAAAGTTTAATAAATATTTGCTTTTTATCTAAATTACTAATTTAGTTATTAAATTAGGTAAAAACAAATAAAAAAATTTAATAGAGAAAATAAGAAATTGCTAGTTATTTTTTTATTTGTTTTTTTAAGAAAAACAAATAAAAATAAAGGGATAATTTCCAGATTACTAGTTAATTTACATTAAGTGTCGCAACAAAATTAAAAAATACAAATAAAAAAAAACCATTAACATCTTATGATAAACTATATTCAAACATTAAGTGAAAATTCTCAATTTTTTTCTAATTTTGATTTAAATGTTGTAAAGAACAGAAAAAATATTATAAAAAATTATTTATTAAAAAACACGGATCAACTTTTACAAGAAAGATCGACAAATAAACCTTTATATTTAGATATAAATAATAAAAAAATAGTATTATTAAAAGCTGCTCCAAATCAAATAGTAAGCCTTAATTCTAATAAATCTAATACACCAGTTCTACCTAAAAATGTTAAACCTAGAAATTTAATGAGACTAATTTTAAATTTTAATTCTGAATTACCTTATTACCAATCTATAGTTTATAATTTTAAAAATGGAACTAAATTAAATACATATTATAAAAATTTTGTATTAGAATTATTAAATGATTATTTTTATTCTGTAGCATGTCTAATTAGTAAACCTGTATTTATTTGTAGACCAGATCAAATAAATATACGTTTATGTTATTATTTAGGAAGAATTAATAATAAATATTTAAAATTAAATATAAATAAATTGAATTTATTAGCTTATATATTATCTTGTTTTTTTAAAAAAGAAATAGAATTAGATTTGGTTCGATTATATAATCCTTTTAAAGATCCTAATATATTAGCCCATACTATAGGATCAAACAGTAAAAGAATAAAATTTTATACAATAATGAAAAAAGTTAATTCTAGAATTAGAGTATTAAATCCAAAGTCCAATAATTCTTTAAAAACCGCACCAATACTTTCTTTTTTATTAAATAATAATAATAAAAATATTATTGATAATTTAAACACTATCGATGCAAATTCAGGTTTATTAGATAATTCATTTAAAAATAAAATGAGACCTATTGAAGTTACAGGATTTAAAGTTAGATTAGCTGGACGTTTAACTACTCAAAAAGTAGTTCCCAGAAAAACTGTAAAAACTTTCAGTAGAGGAACTTTTGTTAAAAATAAAGTAAATTTTGTAAATACAGCTTCATTTACAAGTAAAAATAAAAATGGAGCTCATAGAATTACTATTAATATGAGTCATACTATTATTAATTAATTTTTTATATTATACTTTTTTTAAAGCATAATTTTAGATAATTTTTCACCCCCTTTTTGTGAATTACTAACTTTGTTTTTAATTCTATTTTTATAATTTTAATCCAATAATTTATATTTTTAACCTTTCTAATTTATAGTTTTTCTAGAAAAAAAGCGGTTTTGTAACAAAACTAGTAAGCGGTTTTTCTTATTCTGTAACAAAATAATAAAAGCAAGCGATTTTCTTATTATTAAAAGCATAATAATATTAGAACAAAAATTATAAAAAAATAATTAGGCCTTAGGCTAAGCCTAAAAGTAATAGTAATAGTAATAGAATAACAGCATAAAAAGATTGTAGCACAAATGGTTAGTGCAATTCGCTCATAATGGATGTTGTAAGGGTTCGAGTCCCTTCAATCTTATTATTAAAATTTTAAATCCACAGTGTCTGGTCTACTAATATATTAATTTGATAAAATTTATATAATTTAAATATTAGTTAAGATTGAGGTTAGAATCCTCAAGGAAAATAAAATTTTATTATTTAGGTGTTTACCACAAGAAAATTAAACATTATAAATATTATAATAAGTTATTAATATTATTTTTAAAATTATTTAATAATATTAATAATAATAATTAGTAGCTTTAAATGTATAATTAATAATTCTTGTTAAAAGCCTTTTATCGTTTCTAATTATTTTTTACTTTGTTTAATTTTAATTTATATTTTTGAACTTTTTTAATAGTAATATTTTTAAATAATTTTTCTTTTTATATTAGTAAGACCTAATTTTTTTTATAATTATATAAATAATATTAGTTTTGTCCCTTTTTTTGTAAAAAAAAATAAACAACAAATATTAATTATTAGGAAAAAACAAAATAAAAAATTATTTAATTTATTAATATTATAATAAGGTTTGAATTAAAAAATTTAACTTGCTTGGTCTTTTCTTATTATTTTTAATAATAAAAATTATAGACCAGAAAATAAATTATTATAAAATTACAAGTATAAATATAAAGAAATATCGAGCGAATTTTATGCTATATAATTTCGTAGGCTAAATTTATTAAAATTTATGTATAACTTTTTATTAGATTTGTTGAGTTTAGGAGCTATTCTATCAGGAGTTTTAGTAATAACAAATAAAAATCCTGTTATAAGTGTAATATTTTTAATTACTCTATTTATTAATGCAGCCGGTTATTTAATTATACTAGGATTAGGTTTTGTAGGTATTGCTTATATTCTTATTTATATTGGTGCTATTACAGTACTATTCCTATTTGTAATTATGATGATTAATATTAAACTTGTAGATATTTTAGAAACTGGTAGTGATTATACTAAAAATTTACCTTTAGCATTAGCTGTTGGAGGTTTATTTTTATATGAAATATTTTCTATTTTACCTTTAAATTTAAACAATATTTCTATTCTTTCTTTACCTATTGAATTTTTAAATTATTTAAACGGTTTATTATTATTAAATGAATCTACGGTACAACCTTTAACAATTGTTAATAGTACTATAAATCCTTTTAATGCGGATACTAACTTTACTAGTTTCTTACATATTGAGACTTTAGGTCAAGGTATTTTTACTTATGGAGCTACTTGGTTAATTGTTTTAAGTTTTATATTATTATTATCATTGGTTGCACCTATTATTTTATCTAAAAATAATAGAACAGAATAATAAATTATCTGTGCCTGAGGCATAATAATTTTTTTTTTAAATAAACCCCTTTTCCTTCTACTTCTTATTATTTTATAATTGCGTTTTTGGTGGAATTTAAATAAATATTTTAATTACTTAATTTTATATCGCTATCTTAATCGGATTTTATTTATTTACCCTAAATTACTAAGATTTATTATTTATTTTAGATTTAGTTAAGTTTAATGTACTGACCTAATTTATTTTGTTTACTTTATATATTTATCTTGAATTTATTAGTTATTTTTCGTAGAAAAATCAGAATGCCTAATTTTAATATAACATAACAAGTAGTATAAAAGAAAAAATGGAAAATGTCAAAAATTTTAAAAATAAAGAAAAATGATATTATAACCCCTAGTGGATCGAAATTTTAAAAACTGTAATTAGTCATAATCCTGAAATATGAGCGGGCTTCGCCAGATAAAGGTTTAAAATTTGAAGGTGTAGAAGATTATTTAAGTTATAATTAAAGGCACCTATCCTTTTTAAATTAACCTAAAGTTTTTAGATCTAGTAAAATATAAATAAACGGGTGAAGTGATTGTCCCAGAGTTAGATTTTTATAAATTTAATAAAATGTTTTACTAAGTTTGATTAGAAGTTAAAAATAAAGTTTCAAACAAAATACTTATTCTACTATAAGTAAATATATTTATAGTTCTATATTCAGTTCAAATCTCTTTAACCTAAATAATTCTAGGTAATAACATCAACTTCTAATATAATATTAATAACCTTATTTAACAACAATAAAATAATATAAAAATATAATTATAAATATTAAAAAACCAACATTTTCCTAGTTTTATAACAGTATTGTGTTATGAGTAGAATAACTATAAATAAATAAAATTTATTATTTTAAAACAATAAAAATTTTATATTCCCACTGTATAGCTAAATTTTTTTATAGATATGGAAAATATCTATAAAAAGAGCTAGGTGTTGAGATGCCGTTGTAGATGTGAAAAATAGTAAAAAACAGTAAAAATACATAGCTTAATGTTAGTAAATTTTTCTATTGTTAATTTTGAAAAATAAAAATTAAAAAACATCAAAATTATAGTTAAAACATTATAAACAATAGAAATCCTCGAGTTTTAAAAAGTCAAAAAAACCCTGTTGTTACAGTAGTCAAAATATTGAATTTCATACATACTACTCCTAACATTATTAGTAATTGAAATAATATATGTAATTAAACAATATATAAAATTTCTTACGGTTTAAGGGGGGGTTAAACAATTTAAAAAAATATAATTTAGTTTTTTGTTTTTGTTGAAACACCTAAATCAAATAGTGTATTTTCTAATATACCTAAAGCTGGAACTAATACTAAGAACCAAATAAAATAGAATGCTGTAGCAAATTGTCCAATCGTTACAAAAGGCTCATCTGGATGTTGACTTCCAATTCACATTAAAATGAAGAAATCTACAACAAAGAATCAGAAGAATAATTTCATAAATGGTCTGAATTGGTTACCTCTTATTCTAGATGTATCAGTAATAGGTAATACTAATAAAATTAATAATGATGCAAACATTCCTATTACTCCTAATAGTTTATTAGGGATAGATCTTAAAATAGCATAGAATGGTAGAAGATATCATTCTGGAACAATTGAAGCTGGTGTACTCATAGGGTTTGCAGGAATATAATTATCACTGTGACCCATTAAATTAGGATAGTAGAAAACAATTATAGCTAATACTAATAAGAATAAATAAACAGTTACTAAATCCTTAAATGTGAAATAAGGATGCATTGAATATCTATCAATATTACCTGAAACTCCTAAAGGGTTTCCAGATCCATGTTCATGTAAAGTTAAAAAATGTAATGCTACTAAAGCTGCTAAAATGAAAGGTAATAAATAATGTAATGAGAAGAATCTATTCAATGTAGCGTTAGCAACACTGAAACCACCTCAAACAAATTCAACAAAATCTACTCCAATATAAGGTATAGCAGATAATAAGTTAGTAATTACTGTAGCACCTCATAGAGACATTTGACCATATGGTAAAACATAACCCAAGAAGGCTGTAGCAATCATTAAAACTAAAATTACTACTCCAATAGATCAAGGAGCAACTCTTGGAGATTTATAACTTCCATAATATAATCCTCTAGCTATATGAGCATAAACAAAAATAAAGAAGAATGAAGCTACATTAGCATGAGTATATCTTATGGCTCATCCCATATTTACATCTCTCATAATATGCTCTACACTATCAAAAGCTAATTCAACATTTGGTTGATAATGCATTGCTAAAAAAATACCTGTTAAAATTTGAATTATTAAGCAAGTACCTAATAAAGATCCGAAATTTCATAAATAAGATATATTAGCTGGTTGTGGTGAATCTACCATATAAGAATTTAATAATCTTAATATAGGGTTTAGTTTTAAAATCCTCATTTAAATATAATTATTAAGTATATAAGATTTTTTTAATATCTTAAATTTTAATTGTTATTTTTAATTTAATAATAACAAAATAATCAATTTTATAAATTAGAAAAATTATTATTTTTTTTTTTCTATTTTTTGAATTCGTTAATATATTTTTATTTTATTTAATTTAATTAAATATATAATTTTAAAGGGTTAATTAATTAAAATTTTATTATATTATTATATAAATTTAATTAGTTTTGTGTTTAATTCGTATACGATATAAATTTTATATAAATTTAAAATAAAAAGTTTTATAGTTTTTCTTATTATTTTTCAATTTCAAAATCACAATAAAGAAAAAACCGCTTTTTTATTTAATTATATTTTTTCTATTTTTAAGTTTAATATTTTAATTTGTAATTTTGTGTGTAAACAGTAAAGGCTCAGTCTAAAAAGTACTATAACATAATTTTACTTAAATTAAAATAAATATTTTTATTATATTTTTAACCTTAAACTTTCAAATTTAATTAATATTTTCAGTCCTAATTATAATAATAAATAAAAATTCATTAGCTTTTTCTTATTATTTTTACAAATAAAATTAAAACCGCTTACTAGTTTTGTAACAAAACCGCTTTTTTTCTAGAAAAACTATAAAAATTAATTTTTCACTACACTTTTAATAAAAACTTTAATTAAAAAAATTAAAAAAAGGGCAAAATAAGAGATTTGAACTCTTATCCACCGTCGCCACAAGACGTTATTTTACCATTAAACTAATTCTGCCTCTTTTAATATTAAAATTTTATTTCGCTAATGCATAAAATTAGAAGAATTAGCAAATCTGAATTATTCTAGCTAATTACTCTACTTATTTAATAAAACATTAAATTTTATAATTATTATAATAAAAAGAAAAAGCTAACTAAAAAAATCCGCTTTTTTATTATTTTTTTTTAAATAATATTAAAAACCGCTTACTTTGTTTTGTAATTTATTTTTAAAAATAATAAGAAAAACTATAAAAATAATTAGTCGCTTGTTGTTTTTAATTTTAATATTTTTAAATAAAAAAATAATAGCAAAGACCAAGCAGGGGGGTTTAAACTAAAAATTTGTAATAATTTATATTACAAAATATAATAAACTTGAGGCCTTAAAAGCCTTAAAAAAATATTATGAACCTCAATAATAAACAACACAGAATAAAAAGATTCAAACCACATCTACAAAATGTCAATAAATTATAGCAGATTCTAATCCTAAATGGTGTCCTTTAGTTAAATGATAAACAGTAACTCTGAAAAGTCCTACAGATATAAATAAAGTTCCTATAATAACATGGAATCCATGTAATCCAGTTGAAGCAAAGAATACAGAACCGAATACTGAATCTGCAATAGTAAATCCAGCCGTAGTATACTCTACATATTGTAAAATTGTGAAAATTATTGCTAATAAAACTGTTAAATAGCATCCTATTAAAGCAGCTTTTCTATCTCCTTTAATTAAAGCATGATGTCCATAAGTAATTGTTGCCCCAGAAGAAAGTAATAAAACTGTATTAATACTTGGTATAGCAAATGGATCTAAGGCAGTAATACCTAAAGGAGGTCAAGTTTGTCCAATTTCGATAGTAGGTGCTAAGCTAGAATGGAAGAAAGCTCAGAATACACTTAAAAAGGCAAAGGCCTCGGATACAATGAACAAGGCCACTCCTAAAGTTAAACCTTTTTGTACTTGTTTTGTATGATCTCCAAGATATGTACCTTCTATTGTAATATCTCTAAATCATAAAACCATACCACTAACTGTTAATATTAAACCTAAATTTAAAAGTTCTGGTCCATAGTTAAATCCGTGAAATGACATAACAGCACCTATAGCCATACTAAATATAGCTCAACTTAATAATAAAGGTCAAGGTGACTGTGTAACAAGATGGTAAGGAAAGGCTTGAAACTGATTTCGATTAATATTTTGCATTCCTTTATATGTTTTTAATTTTTGTTTTTAATTTTTATTATTTGTTTTTCTCTAACATTATAAATATAAAATATTCATATAATTTTATTAACTTATATTTTTTTAAATAACTTCATATTTATATTATTTAGAGTTTTAAGAAAATGGTTTTTATTATAACCTTAACCCTTTATATTTTTACTAATTTATTACTATTTTATTTAATATTTATTAAATTTAAAGTCTTTTTTTAAGAATGTTTATTAAAAATTGACAGTTTTAAATTAATAAATTAAAATATTAAAAATAAGTTAAGATCATTAATTTTATAGCTTAACTTAATGTTGAATAATTTTGTTAATTTTATAACTAGCTTAAATTTATTAAATTTTTATTAAATTATAGCAAGTTTTTAAATCAGAGTTTTACAAAATAAATTATAAATTTAGACTCTATATTTTATATTTATAATTTCAGTATATATTAAAATTAATAGGAAAAAATAAAAATTCGCTAGCTTTTTCTAGAAAAACTATAAGAAATATAAAATTATAGCATAATACTAAATTATTAATATATAATAAATTATTCAATCATTACCCCTTATATTTTAAAAAGTTTATATAATTATAATTTTTATGTAATTATATATTTTTAAATTAAGCTTATTAAATTAAAACTAATTATTTTTTTTAATATTTTTTTAAGGCTTTTAAGGCCTAATAATATTAAATAAAGACAAAATTTTAGGAAAAGTTTAATAGTATTAAAATAATTAAAATTAATTATAAACTTTAGCAACATATAATTAAAGTATTTAAAAATTTATAATTTTATTTATATTATGATAAAAAAATAGAAAGGGGGTTTTATTTAAATTTTTGGGTTAGATTTTTGATCCGTGAATTTTAATATTCCGGCTCCTAATTCATAAATAAATCCTATTGTTAAAATTACAAAGAAAATTATAAATGTACTGAAACCATAGCTACCTACTTGATACATAGATACTGATAAAGGAACTAAATAGAATATTTCCAAGTCAAATACTAAGAATAAAATAGCTACTAAATAAAATTGAATATGAAAAGGACTTCTAGTTTGACCGTATATTGGTGCAAATCCACATTCAAAAGGAGATAATTTTTCAGAATCAGGTTTATGAACAGCAAATAATAAATTCAGTGCTAATAAAATTCCTACTAAAATTGGTATAAAAATAAAAAAAATAAATAATGCGCTCATTTAAGTATAGAATAGACTTAAAGCAATTAGATGTATACCATTTAAAATTAATGATGGATTTAATATAAATAATAAATTAATTAATGTTAATACAGAAATTAAATAACTTGGACTATTTTGTATTAATAAATCTTCATTTTTATTATTAATATTTAAAATATTAACATTAATATTAGAAAAATGAATTTCTTTTATTATTTTTAAATAATAAGAAGCACTTATTACACTTACTATAATTGCTACTAATGATAAAAAATAATAACCATTATAAGTTGCTGAATATAATACTTGTTGTTTTCCAAAAAAACCTATTAATGGAGGTATACCAGCCATAGAAAATAATGAAATAGCAAATGTTAAACCTAATATAGGATTATTATTGAATTGACCTTTTAAATCTGTAATATTTTCTATATCATTTTTATCATTTAATTTATAGTTATTTGTATCTTTGCTTAAATTATTAGAATATAAATAATTATTTTTAGGTTTAATATATAAAATATAACCAAAAGATAATAAAATTAAGAATAAGTTTAGGTTAGTAATAGTATATTGAACAATATAGAATAAAAATGCTTCTACTGATTGTTCTGTATTAATAGATAATGCTAATAATAAGAATCCTACATGAGATATTGTACTATAAGTTAATAATCGTTTAATTCTAACTTGGGCTAATCCTACTACAGATCCTATTATTAATGATAATAATGAACTTATTAATAATAAATTTTTATTATAAAATTCAACATTTAAAATATTATAATCAATTCAAGGTAAAGATTGTATTTCTAATAAGAAAATAAAAATAGATATTTTAGGCATAATAGATAATCAAGTAGTTACGATAGTAGGAACATTATCATATACATCTGGAGCCCAATTATGAAATGGAGCGGCACTAACTTTAAATAAGAAACCTACTAATATTAATGTTAAACCTAATGTGAAACCTTGATTAATATTAATACTATCTGATACTGAAACTAAACTATAAATAGATTCTAAATTACTTAATCCTGTATAAGTATAAATTATTCCAGATCCTAATAAAATTAAACAAGAAGATAAACCACCTAATAAAAAATACTTTAATCCTGCTGAAGTTGAAGATAAAGAATTTTTATATATTGTAGCTAAAATATATACAGCGAAAGATTGTAATTCTATACTTAAATACATAGAAACTAAATCTGCAGAACTTATTAATAATGAACCTCCTGCAACACTAAATAAAATTATTAAAGAATATTCACTAATTTCATCTTTATTTTTTAATAATATTTGTGGCTCAGCCACAGTATTAGTTTTATTTGTACTTAAGCTTATTGTATCATAATTAGATTTATAAGTATAAAATTGGGAAATAATTAAAATTGATGATGCAATTAAAAATATAAATATATCTGTTAATTGACTAATGATGGTAATTTGAAATAATCCTGCAAAAAGCCCTACTCCTGATCCAATTGACTGAATATAAACCATATTAATTGCTAATATAGCGGAATAAGTTAAACTTAATAAAACTATTCTACTGAATAATACAGGTGTTATTTGATTTTTAATTGAAGGTAGCGACATTGCTACTAATAATAATAATATAGATAAGATAATCATTTAATAAATATTAATTTTAGCTTTTAAAATTTTTAATTTTTTTTAATCTAAAATTAAAGGTTATATTTGTGCAATATGTCTTTATGATTTTTTTTTTAGTAATAAAAATTATTAAAAAGAACTAAACAAAAAAATAAGGAAAAAAAGTTCTTAATTATAAAACTTAATTAAAAACGGTCTATATTTTATATAAATTTATTTATTATTTTTTAAAACTATTATAACCCCTTATAATTTTATTATTTTAATTCATTAACTATATTTTTACATTAAAATTTATATGATACAATTTTCTAAAATAATTAAAAAAATAATAATTTATTAAAAAATAGAGGGGGTTAAAACTTAAATTTTTATGCTAATTTTTTCTTTAAGAAAAAATAAAGAAATGAAATTTTTTAATAAGGTGCAATATCAAAAGCTATTAAAATACTTGGAACTAAAATTACAAAAGCAATTGCTATAGGCAGTAAACAAGTTCAACAAAATGTTAGTAATTGGTCAAATCTAATTCTAGGTAAAGTAGCTCTAAATCAAACAAAAACAAAACAAAATAAGCAAGTTTTTAAACCTAATATAATAGATTGTAAATTAATAAAAGTATTATTTTCAAAAATTTCAGGCATATTATAACCAGAACAGAATAAAATAGCAGTTAACACAGACATTAATACTATACTTGAATATTCAGCTAGGAAGAAAAATACGAAAATAATTGATGAATGTTCTGTGAAAAAACCAGCTACTAATTCAGATTCAGCCTCTTGTAAATCAAAAGGTACTCTAGATGTTTCAGCTAAAATTGATATAAAGAAAAAAACAAAAACTGGAGCTAAAGGTAGAATAAATCATACTGCTTGTTGACTTTCTATTATTATACTATAATTAAAAGACCCTGTTAGTAAAATTACAATAATAACAGCTGAACTTAAAATTAACTCATAACTAATCATAGCTGCCGTACTTCTTAAAGAACCTAAGAAAGCATATTTAGAATTAGCGGCTCATCCCGCAAATAACGTACCATAAATTCCTAATGAAGATAATGCTAATGTATATAAAACACCCATAGAAAAATCAGAAATTGCTAAACCTTCTCCAAAAGGAATAACACCTCAACCTAGTAAACTAAAAACTAGAGTTACAATAGGTGCTAAATAGAAAAGAGTTTTATTAGATTGAGCAGGTATAACTGTTTCTTTAAGTATTAATTTTAAAGCATCAGCGAACGGTTGTAATACTCCATAGTAACCTACTGTATTAGGTCCAACTCTTCTTTGCATAGCAGCTAATTGTTTTCTTTCTATTATCGTCATAAAAGCAACTGCTAATAATACTGGCACTATTACCACTAATACTTCTAATAAATAATATAACGTATTTAACATTTTTATTTAATATTTTTATTGTTTTTATAGTTTAAATTTTTTTGTTTTTAGTTTTGTAATTTTGTTCTTTTTTTGTAAAAAAAATAAATTACAAAACAACAAGCTTTTCTTATTTTTTTTTTTATAATATATAAATATTGTTATAGTATTCCTTTGTTTATTATTATATTTTTAATTGTTAATATTTTAATTTTACTATGGCCTTCTAAATTTTTATTAGTTTGAATTTTTATAATTTTTAAATAAAAAAAAGAAAAACTCATAAAAAAATCAAAAACCCTAATTTTTTAATTCTTGTATTAATTTTAAATAAAAAATAGAAATAAAAATAGAATAAATAAATCATAATAATAAAATATTCTTATTATAAAAATGATAACATAACTTAATGCTGAAATAATTAAATATAAAAATTAGTAATATATAAAAAATATGAATTAAAAACTAATAAAATTAAAAATATGTTTAATTTAAATACTATTATTTATAATTATAATAAATATAATTAATACTAATTATTAATATTTTTTCTATTTAATATAAAATTATTCTAATATTTTATAATTTATGTTTTATATTTATTTTTTATAATTTATATTTTATGTACTAGGAAAAAATTTTATTATTCTATCCTGTTATTTTAAATAAAAGTCAGAATTAGGTAAAAATTATAAATAAAGAATACAATTTTATCAGAATTTCCTTTTAATACATTGTTTGAATTATTAATTAGTTTTATTTGTTTTTTAAAAAAAAAGTATAAAGAATTAATAATAAAAACTTTGTTTTTTAATTTATAATTTTATTTTTATTTTTAAATTTGTTTTATATAAATTATTCAATCATTACCACTTTTAGAATAATGAAAATAATCTTTATTTAGGTAAAAATATTTGTGAATTTAATTATAATAACAAAAACTAAACAAATTTATTACTTTTACTGTTTAATTCCTATTGTTTTTAACTATAATTTTTTATTAATAATATTTGATTATCTGAATAACCTTCTTCAATTAAGCCTACTAAGATTATTCCATGTCAAATGGGTATTGTGTGTATTACTTTCATATTGTTGTTTATTTGTATTTAAATTTTTAATTGTTATTTATTATATAATGAGTGGGGGTTTGGCTTAGCCACTGAAATTTAAGAATTATTCAATGTAAAAATTCATTCTATCTATATTCATAATATAAACAAAATATCAATTAGTTTCACCTTTTTTATAATTATTTTCATATCAATTCGGATTAGCTTTATTAACAAATTTAGAATAGATATAAAAATTAGAAGGAGAATTTTTTCTAACATACATTACTGGATGAAGGTTAGTTAATTTATTTTTTGTATCTTCAAGTGTAATTAATAATAGATGGTGATATCCTAATTGATTAAAATTTGGGTTATTAGAAAAAGATTTATAAATTTTATTTAGTAATTCTGATTTAGATAATAATTCTTTATCCGGTGGTTGTCTAAATTTATATATTTTTCGAAAAATAATTATTTTTGAAAATTGAAAATGGAAAAAATATTTATGTGAAGAAAAATTATGTAAATTAATTCTATCTAGTAGAGCGTAAGCGATTAATTAAATTTATTTAAATAGGGTAACTATGTGGTGTCTATATGTCAAATGGGAGGGGGGTCCGGGGGGAGGGTAGCGGAGAATTTAAATATATCTTACAACAACATGATTAAAGATAGCCTCGAGAGCGTGAGGCTAAATTAACTAATGGAGCATTATAGTTTTTCTTAAGAAAAACAAGTAAGCGGGAAAATTATTCTTAATTTTAAGCTGGAGATACTGTGACTAACTAAATCAGCGTTAGCTGAAATTTACTAAATTAATATTATAGTAATTAGAGTTGGGATTTATTGTTGCTTTTGCTTTCTTCTTTGTTATATTTTAAACTAAACTAATATATTATGGATGGTGAGAATTGAACTCACAATACCTAGCGGGGGTCAGGCGTAATACGCATTTTACTACATCCAATTTAATCATACAAAATTTTATTCCTTTCCGTTTTAACTTTAGGCTTTATTACTATAAGAATGCAACCTCTTATGTACCTTCTCCCAAATTCAATACTTTTTATAAATTTTAGTATTGGGTCTAAAAAATTAGGTTTTTAAGATAAAAAGCAGATTAACAACTAATCTACTGTATCACTTTCTGTGATAATTAGTGGTTCGGTATCTGTAAAAATATTATTTACATAAATATTATTTCGTTTATTAGCGGTAACTTTTAATGTGTAAATACTATCTTTAATAGTAATATTACCTTCTTCGAAAGATCTAAATCACTTTTCGTGACTTAATTCTAGAGCGGAGTCTTTAACTAGTAAAGATTTTAATAGTTCGTAAGATACAATACCTTTAAATCCTTTGGCTTTAACAATCTCAGTTATAGTTCCATCTTCGTTTCTAACTAAACCTCCATAAACCTTAGGAGCTAAAAATACAGCTTCCTCGAAAACATGTTCTAATTTAAACTGTCCTAAATCTTTACCCACAAATTTATCAGGTAAAGGTAAATTAGTTACAATTGAATCAGTATCAGTATAATAAAGTATAAAATAAAGTGTTTATTTTTTACCTTAATAAGATCAGATAAAATAGATTACAAAAATACAACATGATTATGATGTTATAAGGGTTATAAAACAGGGTATTGTAAAATTACTACCACCTCAAACAAACTCAACAAAATCTACTCCAATATAAGGTATAGTTAGATAAAATGCTTAATGATAATTGGGATTATTCAAATCTGTAAAAACATTAGACTTGAGATTTAAAGACGAATATATTAAGTTTAACCTTTAACATATGCTAATGAAAAATCTCTTCCGATGGTCGTTAAGGTTACCTATTTTAACCTGCTATAACATTGGGTTTCTAAACTTATATTATAATAATTAAATTATATATTTAATTTTACATATAATAAAAAACCAAATAAATAGGTTAAATATTTTTATTTAATTAATTATTTTTTATTTACTTTTAATTTTTTATATTATAAAAATAATATTTTCTTAAAAACAATAACGCTAGGGTAGAAAATAACAAAATCGATAAAAACAAATAATAAAAATACAACGGAATAGAGATGAATCGAACATCTAAGAGTATAAACTCGAACAATTAGCAATTGCCTTAACTTACCAATGAAAACTATTCCTTAAAAAGAAAATAATTATTTTTATTATATTATAATATTTTATATAAAAATTAGAGTGGTTAAAGTAAGGGGTTATATTTTTATTTTTGTTATTTGATTTGACTTTTTTTCTTATTATTTATAAAAAAAAGAAAAACTATAATAATAAAAAGAAAAATATATTTTTATTTAATCATTAACTTAATTAAACCATAACTTAGAATTTATAATTGCGAGACAAATTTTGTGAAATTATTTTTTTTACTTATTACAATTAAATAAAATCATAATAATGTATAAAAAATAAAACTGAATCAAATCTAAAAATTAATAGGCAAAATATAGGAGCAAACATTATTCTCATAATTTAATTAACAAAATAAAATAAACAAGCTAAAGTGTTCGATTTGTTTTTATTTAGTTAAACCTAAAAATTATTAGGCTTTAAATTAAATTAAAATTTACTATTTAGTTTCCTTGAATTAATTCAATTAAAAATATATTTTAACATTACCTTGAACCTTAACTATATTTATTTTGTAGTTAAAAACTTTAATTATAAAAATTTTAACAAAAGGTTAAAACTACTTAAATGTCAGCTTTAATTATCTAAGTTTATATTTAAATTAATAGTATTATAAATAAATATTAAATAAAATATTAAATAATTTTAATAATGAGCTGATGAGGACTCGAACCCCAAGTGAAATAAATTCAATTTTTTTACAGAAAACCCCAATTACCCATCTGGCACCAGCTCTAAATATTTTTATATAATATTAAAAACGCTAACTAGTTTTTCTTTATTTATTTTGAAAAATAATAAGAAAAACTATAAGTAAAAAATAATATAGGCCTTAAATGAAAAAGTATTTAAAATTTGTTGCTCTGAGAGAGAATCGAACTCCCGTCACTACTACTTCACAGTAGGGCTTTAACCACTAAGCAATCGGAGCTTTTTTTTTTAACTTATTTTATTTTTAAAACTTAATGTAAAGGTTAAAAAGATTAATATTAAAACATTAACTAATTAAAAGAAAATAGTATAAACTAATTAAGCTTATTATAATATTAAAAAAATATTAATATAAAATTATTAGTTATTGAAAAAGTTGTAAATTTAAATTTTATACTTTATTGGAGAAAAAGAGAATCGAACTCTTACTTTTGTGATGCAAACACAAATGACTACCATTATCAGATTCCCCCTAGAATAGCACTGTAATTTTATTATTTTAAAATAATACATTAATTTTAATTTTTATAAAATAAAGGTTAAAGGTTAAATAAGTAATATAAAGCATAGAATATTAAATTTTAAAACCTTTATATTTCTACCCCTTTTAAATTTAAAAAGAATATAATAATTAACCTTAAATTTATTAATAAAAAGAATAATTTTTCTATTATTTATTTTAATAATAGAAAAAAAGCAATAAATAGGGCTAAGAAGGAATCGAACCCTAATTTGGATCAAATTTGCAGTTTGACTACAGAACCATCTGTAAACTTAACCCTTCACTTTTTTATAAATTTAGAGTATTATAAGCATAATATATTAGCCTTTTTTTAATTTTTAATTTTTAATTTTTAATTTTTAATTTTTGATAAAAAAAGTAATAAATTAATATAATAAATATATAAAAAATATTTATGAAAACAAGTGGGATCGAACCACTGGCCTTCCCCTTAAAAGGGGGACACTCAACCTACCGAGTTCTGTTTCCTTTTTATAATAATTAAACTACTTTAAATAAAAAATTAAGCTAATATTTTTATTACTTAAAACTAATAAAAAATACTGAGTTGACCAGGCTCGAACTGGTATAACCCACTCCCAAAAAATGGTGTTTTTCCAAATTAAACTACAACTCATTTATTTTTGTTATTATTATTCTGTAATTTTGTTACAAAATTACAAAATTACAAAATTACAAAATAATAGTATTATTTTTTGCCGAAAAAAGGATTTGAACCTCTTTTTGATTCTTACAAGGAAACCGTTTTACCATTTAAACTATTCCGGCTAAAACTTAAATTTTAAAAATAAATAAAGAAAAACTGTTAATAAAATGCAATAAATTAAAAAATAATAGCGAATTTATTACTTTTTTTATAAATTTACAACATAAAAATTTTAGTTTATTAGGGTCTTTACCAGAATCGAACTGGCACTAGCAACATGAAGAGCTGCTGTACTAACCGCTATACTAAAAGACCTTTAAACCTTTTTCAAATAACTTCTAAAATATTATTTTATAGTTTTTCTTATTATTTTTAAAATTAAAGAAAAACCAGCAAGCGGCTGAATTTTTAATTTTTATTTTTAATTTTAATTTTGTAATTTTTTGTTATATAGCGGGGTAAGGATTTGAACCTCACCTAACAGGTCATGAGTCTGTTGTGCTACCAATACACCACCCCGCTGTAAAAAAACTATGTTTTTATCATTTTTTATTATTTTTATTATTATTTTTTTTTTTAGTAAATAAATATAAATAAATAAAAGGAACTATAAATTTTAAAAAAATAATTAATTTTATTATTAGTAGCATAAAAAAAGTAAATAAAAACTGTTAATAAAATTTAGTAATTAAAATATTCTCTTTCGGACTCGAACCAAAATCGACACTTTAGAAGAATGTAGCTCTAACCGCTTGAGCTAAGAGAACAATATATTTACTCTAAAATTAGTAAAATTATATTATAAATAAAATTATAAATTAAATAAAAACTAAATTAAAGCTTTTCTATTCTTTTTCTAAATTATGCTTTATATTTTTAATTTTTTTTGTTCCTTTTATTGTTTTTACCTTTAAGTAAAACATATTTTTATTCTACTATCATGCTATTTTTTCAATTACTTTATTATGTTTTAAAATATATAAATATTACATTATTTAATAAAAAATTATAAATATTATAAAATTTTACATAATTTATTATTACGGGTAATCAGATTTGAACTGATGACATCCAAGTGGAAATCGGAAATTATACCAACTTAACTATACCCGCTGTTTTATAAATTAAAATTAATTTGAATTAAAATTATGTTATAACATTATATTATACAATGTATAATTTTTATTTATATATTTTTGTAAATTTTTATTATTTTTTTCAATTATTCCTTCTTTTAAATATAAAAATAATTAGAAGAATTAATATTTTTTATTTAATAATTATATAATTATATATTAAATATATTATATAATTATAAAACCTATAATAATTAAAAATTTCTAATAAATGCAATTATAAAATAATAAGAAGTATTTCTTATACTTATAATAATTATTATTATTAGTCGTTGAATATAATACTTATTCCGTTCCTTTTTTACAAAAAAAAAGCGCTAACGCATAAGAAAAAAGTGGGGGTTTTATTAAACTAAAATTTTAGCTTTAAATTAGCTTTGAACAGGTAATACATTAAATGCATGGAATGGAGTAGGACTAGCTAAGGCTCATTCTAATGTATTAGAATATTGTGTTTCATTTCTAAATTCTTCTGTAGAAGTAAAGAATGAAGGTACTAATCATGGATTATTAGATACTAATTTACCATTTGTAAAAATATCATATACAATATATGAGAATAAAATTGTAGCCACAACTGATACAATAGATCCAAAACTAGATACAGCATTTCAACCTGCAAAAGCATCAGGGTAATCAGGTATTCTTCTAGGCATACCGGCTAACCCTAAGAAATGTTGAGGGAAGAATGTTATATTAACTCCAAAGAATAATGTTCAGAAATGTATTTTACCATATAATTCATTATATGTTCTTCCTACTATTTTAGGTGTTCAGTAATAGAAACCAGCAAATAGAGCGAATACAGCTCCCATAGATAATACATAGTGGAAATGAGCAACTACGTAGTATGTATCGTGGAATGCTACATCTAAAGAAGCATTAGCTAAAATAATTCCTGTTAATCCTCCGATAGTGAATAAAGCAATGAATCCTAATGAGAAAATCATTGCAGTAGTATATCTAATACTTCCACCATAGCAAGTAGCAAGTCATGAGAAAATTTTAATACCTGTTGGTACAGCAATTACCATTGTAGCAGCTGTAAAGTATGCTCTAGTATCAACATCTAAACCTACACTATACATGTGGTGACTTCAAACAATAAATCCTAGAATACCAATTGAGAACATGGCATAAACCATTCCAAGATATCCAAAAATAGATTTACCTGAAAATGTTGAAACAACATGAGATACAATACCAAAACCTGGAATAATTAAAATATATACTTCTGGATGACCAAAGAATCCAATTCCTTATTTTATAATTAATAATAAATTAAAATTAACCTAATAAGTTATAATATTAAAAGATATTAAAACACGCTAAATTAAAAAAAGAATTCGACTGTACATTAAGCATTTTTAAATACCCACCAGTGTTCCAGTCTGTAGCGGTATATTATTCTACCGACGGTCTTTAATATTTATAAATTATTAACCGTTTACACTAGCATAGCCTAATTTTTAAAGTAATTATTATATAATTTAAACTAATATAATATTCTTTAAAAATAATTAATCATTTATAATTATAATTTATGTTTGTTATATTTACCCTTTTTAATTTTTTAATTAATTAAAAATAAATATAACAAAATAAAAATATTAAAATCTAATTTAAAAATAATTATTATTTAGATTATATGATTAAGACTAGATAGTAGCTTTCTTTTTATAATATTTAAAAACATTTACTGTTATACTCTTCTTAAATTTTTATATTTTACTGTATTATTTTGTAATTCTGTTCCATAATAAAAAGCAAAAATATAAAATTAGAAAAATGTTGTATAAAGGTAATAAAAAGAAAATAATAATATAGTCTGGTTTAAAATTTTTAATTAAAATAATATTTGTAAAATTAATCCGCATTTATATTAATATAAAAAGTTAAAAATCAAAACATAAATTTTATTATGTTCCACATCTGCTATATTATCTTATAATATTTTATTATTTATTTTGTATTTCTTTGTTTACTATTTTATATTTATTAGTATATTTTTAGTTTATTTATTAGTAGTTTTGATTTTTAAAAAAAAGAAAAACTACTAATAAATTATATTTTAATTCTAGTATAAAAATATTAGTTATAACAAAGAAAAAATTAACAAATAATAAATATTAATTAAGTTTTTTAAAACTAACTACTATCTTAATTTTTCCTAAATTTTTTGTGAAGTTTAAATAATTATTTTTTAATTTTATCTAAATATTCTATATAGTTATTTCCTATTTTAGATCAGATCAAAATTAGGAAAAAGACTAATAAAAAAAAATTTTGAGAAAAGATGTTGGTAAAGTATAGGATCACCACCTCCAGCAGGATCATAAAATGAAGTATTAAAATTTCGATCTGTTAATAACATTGTAATAGCTCCGGCTAAAACAGGCAGAGATAATAACAATAAAATAGCAGTAACGAAAATAGCTCAAGCAAATAATGGTAATTTATGTAAAGTTTGTCCAGGTGCTCTCATATTCAATACCGTAGTAATGAAATTAATGGCTCCTAATAAAGACGAAACTCCAGCTAAGTGTAAACTGAAAATAGCTAAATCAACAGAACCTCCTGAATGAGATTGAATTGACGCTAAAGGAGGATACACAGTTCAACCTGTTCCGGCTCCATTTTCAACTAAAGAACTAACAAGTAGTAAAATTAGTGAAGGAGGTAATAATCAGAAACTAATATTATTTAGTCTAGGGAATGCCATCAATTTTGTTATAAATCTTTTTTTTAATTTAGATTTTCCTATACTTACGCATAGGTTCAGACTATGTCTTCCTGTTTTGCGTTACAGGTTAGGCGCTCTTGTCCAATTTATTTTTATAATTGGTTAGTCGTTAAACTTTCTCAAATTTTTAATAGATTGTAAACCTATTAATTTTAATTTAAGCTTAGCTGCAAATTGTTCTATTTTAATAGAATGTCCTTGCGAATTCACCTAATACAACATCAGAATAAACTGATGAAGGACTGTAATTTTAGAATTATTTAGACTAATAAAACTTTAATTGGTCTAAATGATCTCAATTGTAATAACTACGTTTATTATTCATACCATTTTTAAGTAATAAGGCTTTATCGCGACCTTCATTTGTCAGATGATTTCCTGAAATAATAAGATTATGACAAATTAATCAATCTTCATAATTTAGTCGTTTACTTGAAAATAAAGGAAATAAAGTAAAATAATTTACTATTTTAAGTCGTGCTAGAGTACTTGAAGCACTAATATTATAATATTTAATATTAATATTATGTGTCACAGTACTTAAAGTTACGCCAAGACTTGTAGCTATTAAACCTAAAACACTTTCATACGATAAACCTGTTATAGGATCAAACATACGTTGTTCTATTCGTAAACGTGCACTAACACGATTTTTAAGTGCACCACCACTAATTAAAGAAACTCTTATATCAAATGAACCATCAGCTTCTACAAAACCTGAAAATCAAGCATTGTTAAGGATATCACTTGTATCTGAATTATGTTTAATAAATGAAGAACCTGTAGCATTATTAATTCAATCTATTAAATTATTAAACTTATTTAGTTTAGGGGTTCGCAAAAATCCATTTATTAGAGAAATAATTTTTGTTAAACCAGAAATAGATGTTATTGATAATGTATATGCATGATTATCTTTTTTATGTTGCACAGTTCCTCCTATTAGAAGTTTTAGAGCTAATACTAAAGGATACTCTGTTTCATTAAAAGTTATAACAAAATGTGGAGTATATTTTTTACCACTTGGTGCATGTGTTGTTTTAGGTATTCAAATGTGACCATCACCTTCTCAAAGCCCTGCTAAATAAGATCCTAAATTTGATCGCGATGTTAATTTTGTTATATTTCGATAATTAATTAAACATCAACGTTGGACCCTTTTTCAATCTGGAGCCCCAATTTGTACTGGAACTAAATAATTTCCGAATCCACCTACCATTGCAGGCATAACCATAAAGAAAATCATTATAAATGCATGGGCTGTAACTATTACATTAAATAATTGGTGATCTCCTTGTAAAAATTGTACTCCTGGTGCTGATAATTCTAATCTAATAAGAACAGAAAAAGCTGTACCTATCATTCCCGCAAATACGGCAAAAATTAAATACAAGGTTCCGATGTCTTTAGCATTAGTTGAAAAAAGTCACCTGGCCATATTTTTTTTAATTTTTTATTTAAAAAAAATTAAAAAAAATGTTGGTACCCTTATTGTCTTTGTAACAATAATTTAATAAGTTTAATTTTTTATTTGCCCTATTAGTAATAATATTTTTAAAATATAGTTGTTTTGCTATTAAACAATAATAATAAAGGGGTTTATAATTTAGAATATTATTACTTTATAATAAAAAATTAAAATAAAAATATTTTAATTCCTAATTATTATAAATAAAAATTTGTTAAACAATTCAAGTTATATTTTTAACTTTTGTCTTTGTAATTTTTAAATTTATAACATTATTAGGCTTCTGATCTTTTTATGAGTTTTTCTGTAATTTAAAAATTATAAAAATTCAAACTCATAAAAATTTATTAGGCCAGAATAATATTTTTAATTAAATATACTTAAGAACATAATAGTACTAATTAAAGTAAAATTATTAATAAAAAAATTAATTTAATATTAAACCTAATTAAAAAGTTATATTAAGCCAATTGTTATCATGAACACTTTTAACAGGATTATAATTTTAATTTTAATTATTAAAAGAAGTTCCAAATACCAATTGTATATTTTCTTTTTAATAAATAATTTATATGTTTTTATTAAATTTTTTACTAATTTTTTTAATTAACTTTTTTATCTTATAATTTTAATATTATTCTAATAATTTTTTAAATATAAAATATAATTAATTTGTAATTCTGTTCTAGAATTAGGCTAAAAAACATAATAGTCTAATATTAAAATAAATAGATCATTTTAATAAGGTTTTATAATCAAAGAATTATTTTCTAATTAAAAAATTATTTATTAGGCCTAATAAATTTTTATGAGTTTTTAATTTTTTATTAAAAATAATAAGAAAACCGCTTGCGCATAAAAATTAGAAGCCAGAAATATTTAATATTTAATATTTCTTAGAATAGTAAAATAATAATAATTAATATAATAGCCTCAATTTTATATGGCCCTTTTCTATTCTTTAAATTTGAATTTTTGTTTAAATTTAATTATAATACAAAGGTGGGTTATAAAATTATTTAATCATAATTAACTTTTTTAAACCAATAAAATAAAATAAATTTTATCAAATTAGCCAATGCTTAGCTTATTACTAGTAATACCTTTAATAGGTTGTCTATTATTATCTTTTGTTGAAGTAAGAAATAATGAATTAGAAGAAACAACTAATTCTAGAATGAAAAAAATAGCTTTAAATACATCATTAATAAATTTATTTATCTCTATAATATGTTGAATCCAATTTGATGGAAGTATCAGTCAATATCAATTTGTGGAAGAATATAATAAATTATCAAGTTTTCATTTATATTTAGGTGTAGATAATATCTCTATATATTTTGTTTTACTAACTACTTTAATTACTCCTATTTGTATATTATCAAATTGAACAGATATTACAAATAAATTAAAATATTTTTTAATATCATTTTTATTATTAGAAACATTACAAATAGCAGTGTTTGTAGTATTAGATTTATTATTATTTTATGTATTTTTTGAAAGTGTTTTAATACCTTTATTTTTAATAGTAGGAATATGAGGAGCTAGTCAAGCTAGAATAAGAGCAGCTTTCTTATTATTTTTATATACTTTAGCAGGTTCATTATTTATGTTACTAGCTATTATGGTTATATATCAAAATATTGGTTCAACAGATTTTGCAATGATTTCATTATCTGAAATAAGCTTAGAAAGTCAAAAAATATTATTTTTAGCATTTTTTTTAGCTTTTGCAGTAAAAACACCTTTATGACCAATGCATGGATGATTATTTAGAGCTCATGCCGAAGCACCTTTAGCAGGATCTATATTATTAGCTGCTGTAATTTTAAAATTAGCGACTTATGGTTTTTTAAGAGTTTTATTACCTTTCTTTCCAGATGCTACAAACTTTTTTATGCCAGCAGTTCAAACTATTTGTATAATTACTTTAGTTTATTCTTCTTTAGTAACAATTAGACAAACTGATTTAAAAGCTTTAGTTGCTTATAGTAGTGTTGCTCATATGGCTGTAGTATTATTAGGTATTTTTTCTAATACTCAACAAGGTATTGAAGGAGCTATTATTTTAAGTATTGCACATGGTTTTGTATCGCCTGCTCTGTTTATTTGTGTAGGTGGAGTTTTATATTCAAGATATCATACTAGAATAATTAAATATTATAGAGGTATGGTTTTAACTATGCCAGTATTTACTATTATGTTCTTACTATTCAGTTTATTTAATGCTGCAGCTCCTTTATCTGCTAATTTCATAGGTGAATTCTTGGCTTTAACAGGAGTTTTCCAAAGAAGTCCAATAGTCGGTATATTAGGTGCTAGTGGTATTGTTTTAAGTGCTTGTTATTCTATTTGAATGTTCAATAGAGTTTCTTATGGTGCTTGAAGCCCTTACTTAAAACCTACTACAGATTTAAATAGAAGAGAATATATGTTATTATTACCTCTATTAATTTGTACTGTAGTATTTGGAATTTTCCCAAATATAATTTTAGATTCATTACATTTAACAGTATCTAATTTATTATATACTGTATAACCCCCTTTTTTATAGTTTTTCTTATAGTTTTTAATATTAGTTATTATAAAAATATTAATAGAAAAGGTAAAAATTTTAACATAAAAGTAGAATGAGTGAAAAAAATATATCATATTTATTTTTTATAATAAAAAGCGAACATGCTGAAATTGGTAACCAATCTTCTGTTAAGTAGAAGTGGAATTTATTCCTTAAGAGTTCGAGTCTCTTTGTTCGTATTGCTCCAAAGATGGTGTATCCACTTATTTGCAATTAAATCCCCCAATCTTTATATTAAAAGCAGAATATACAAAATTCTTTTAAATTATAATATTTTTTTAAAGCGATTTTTTAAAGCATTCCCAATTTTAACATATGAGTTGTTTTGGGTCAAAACAATAAAAAATAAAATAAATATTTTTATTTTAAACATAATATAAAACATTAGAAGTAATTAATAATTATTATATTCATTATTCTAAATAAAAATATTTATATATAAAATTTAAAGCTCATAATTTAAGGGTAGAATAATTTCTTGATGAGAAATCTGTAGAAGTTCGAATCTTCTTGAGCTTAAAATTATAATAATATTATTAAACGAATTAATTTAATAAAATTATTAAGCAAATTAAAAAAATATTCTCATTGTAACTATAAAATAATTCAATTTAGAAGTAAATCAATGTATTCAAAATTTAATGTAATAATTTTTTAATAATTTGTAAGAATTATAATTAACTTATGCTAGAAGAATATAATATCTTCAAATAAAGTAAAAATAAATAAAATAAAGTAATAATTAAAATTTCCCATGTATAATTTTACCTTATTAGATAAGGGTTTTTCATTAATGTTATAAATTTGGTTGTTTATATATTTTTTTGATGTAGTATAAGAGCGAGGTTGTATAAAATATTTTGTTTCAGTTTAATTTGTATTATATTATTCATAAAGCTGGAATCTTTTAATATTGATAATTCCAATGTTGTGTCTATGTTTTAAATAAGCTGTAGCTTATTACCAAGTAAAGCTTTAATGAATATCTAAAAATGGTGTGTTTTTTGTAAAATTTTATAGCAACAAAAATGAACATAAATAGCAAATTGTTTATAAATTGTATCTATTTACCCCTATAATTGACGAGATTTTAAATTAATATTTTAATTACTTAATTGATTTATTTTATTTATTTCTTAATTTTAATTTACTACTAATTAATTGGAATTTATTAATTATTAATTATTAGTGTTATAATTGCTTTAATTTACTATATTATTTTTACTTATAGTTTTTCTTTATTATTTTTAAATTTATACTTTTTTTAAATTTATAATTTTAGATTGATTTTTTAATTTATATTTTTCTTTAAAAGAAGATATTATTAATTTATTATTTATTTATAATTTGTAAATTTAAAAAGAATTAATAAAATTATTAGTAATTTATAATATATAATCTATATTATAGGTTATTTAAAGAGCCTTTAGCTTAATTGGTAAAGTACATAAGCGTCACTTATGGAGATGTCAGTTCGAATCTGATAAAGCTCGATTCTTTATACTTTAAATTTAACTTATAAACATTCAAATAATTTATTTTGAATTAGTAATATTTTATGTTTAACTGCTATAATATTATTTTTTATAACTTAAATATTAGAATAAGTGCTTACATTTTTTATTATAGTTTTTCTTATTATTTTTCTTTATTTTTAAAAATAATAATAAAAAAAGCAAAAATTATAAAAAATATAATAAGAGAGCGTCGTATAATTGGTTAGTATTGTGATCTTCAAAATCATGGGAAGGTGTTCGATCCGCCTCGCTCTTGGAAAATTAATTTTTATTATATATTAAAGTTTAATTTATTCTTTTCACCTTATAAATTTTTATTAATAAAAAAATTAGGCCTAAAATAAATTTAATATATATTAGTGCTAGCCTCAAATTTTAGTATTATAATAAAAATAATAAAGCTTCTTATTATTAAAACAAAAATATTAGAGCAAGCGCTTGCGCAGAGTTATAAAAAAAAAAATTCATTCTTCGATTGTTCCAAAGGAGTCTACAAAATATATTAAATATGAATTTATCATTAATTTTATTTTTAATAGGAATCCTTGGTTTTATATTAAATAGAAAAAATATAATTTTAATGATTATTTCTATAGAAATTATGCTATTAGCTGTAACCTTATTAATTTTAATATCATCATTTAATTTTGATGATAATTTAGGACAAACATTTGGTATTTACATAATAGCTATAGCTGGAGCTGAATCAGTAATAGGATTAAGTATATTAGTAGCTTATTATAGATTAAGAGGAAGTATTTCATTAAAATCATAACAAACAATGTATTTATCTATATTGATATTACCATTATTAGGTTCTATGGTATCGGGTTTATTAGGTAGAAAAATAGGTGTAAGTGGATCTCATATAATAACTACTGGTTGCTTATTACTTTCTTCTATATTAGCAAGTGTTGCTTATTATGAAGTAGGATTAAGTGCTTCTCCTGTAATTATTAATTTGGGAAGTTGAATTGAATCTGAATTATTAAACGTAAATTGAGAATTTAGTTTTGATAGTTTAACTGTAAGTATGTTAATACCAGTATTATATGTTTCTACTTTAGTGCATGTATATAGTATTTCATATATGAGTTCAGATCCTCATAATCAACGATTCTTCTCTTATTTATCATTATTCACTTTTTTTATGTTAATTTTAGTTTCAGGAGGTAATTATTTAGTACTTTTCTTAGGATGAGAGGGTATTGGAGTTGCTTCTTATTTATTAATTAATTTCTGATATACTAGATTACAAGCCAATAAAGCTGCAATTTTAGCTTTCACTATGAATAGATTTGGAGATATGTCTTTAACTATTAGTTTCTTTGCCATTTTCTTCTTGTTTGGTTCTTTAGATTATACAACAGTATTCAGTTTAAGTCCTTATATGAACGAAACTGCTTTAACTATTATAGCTCTATTATTATTAGTAGGTGCGATGGCTAAATCTAGTCAAATTGGATTACATTCTTGATTGCCAGGTTCTATGGAGGGTCCAACTCCAGTTTCGGCTCTAATTCATGCTGCAACTCTAGTTACAGCTGGAGTTTATCTTCTATTAAGATCATCACCATTATTAGAATATGCTCCAACAGCTTTAATTGTAATTACATTTATAGGATCTATTACAGCATTTTTTGCTGGAACTTGTGGTTTATTACAAAATGATTTAAAAAGAATAATTGCGTTTAGTACTATTAGTCAAATGGGATATTTATTTATAGCTGTAGGATTAAGTCAATATCATGTAGCCTTATTCCATTTAATTAATCATGCCTTTTTCAAAGCATTATTATTTTTAGGAGCTGGTGCAGTAATTCATGCAATGTCTGATCAACAAGATGTTAGAAAATTAGGTGGATTAATTAATTTTTTACCGTTCACTTATTCAGCAATGTTAACAGGATCTTTAAGTTTAATGGCTTTACCTTGATTAACAGGTTTCTATTCTAAAGATTTAATTTTAGAATTAGCATATGGGCAATATCAATTTTCTTCTTATGTAGCTTGAATTTTAGGAACTGCTACTGCGATGTTAACAGCATTTTATTCTTTCAGATTAATTTCTTTAACTTTCTTATCTTATCCTAATGCTCCTAAAAATAGTTATTTAAATGTACATGAAGCGGATATTTTTGTTATTATTCCTTTATTTGTATTATCTTTATTTAGTATATTTTTTGGTTATATTGCTTCAGATCTTTATGTTGGTTTAGGTTCAGACTTTATGGCTGCTAGTGTATTCCAACATCCTTCTAATATTACTTTAGTGGAAGCTGAATTTAGTTTACCTTTATTTATTAAATTATTACCTGCTATTTTAACTATTGTTGGAGCGGTTTCTGCTGTTTTATTATATCATTTTTTCCCTTTATTTTTAGTTCAATTAACAGATAATAAATTAGGTAGAAATATTTATACTTTCTTAAATGGTAAATATTTAATAGATATAATTTATAATAATTATATTATTAGAGCAGGATTACAAACAGGTTATAATATATCTAAATTCTTAGATAGAGGAGTGATAGAATTAATAGGTCCTTATGGTCTATCTTCTATTTTAAGTAAAACTGGTAATAATATAAGTAAATTAGATACTGGTATAATAACTAGTTATGCTTTATATATGGTATTAGGTCTAATTACTATTTTATTTATTTTATTTGCTCCATTATTTTTAAATACTGCTGTAATCTTTAAATTTATTATTATTTATTTTGCTGCTTTATTCTTATCTGTTTAATTTAATTAATTAAATATTAAATAGTTGGTTTTTCTTTATTATTTTTAATAATAAAAATTAAAACCGCTGACTGTTTCTATTATTTTTAATAATAAAAATTTACAGCGCATAAAAAAGTAATGTATTATTTTATTTTTATTTTTATTAACTAAACTATAAAGGTTAGTTAAATAATTTGTTTATAACCCCCCCGTATTTATAAATTATTAATTACTACTAATTTATAATTAGTATTTATAAATTTTAGACTAAGCCTAAGGCCTAATATTTTTATATTTATTATTTATTAAAATGTAAATAAATATTATTAATAAAAATTAATTTTATAAGTATCGGTTTTGATATAGAAGTAATACCAAAAATAAAAGTATTTCAAAGGGGCTATTAAGGATAATTCAGCAAATTTATAAAAAAGGAGGGGAACACCTCAAAGTGTACTAAAACAAATTATCAACTAAGATTTTTAATAATACATATAAATATATTATGGAAATTAAAAAAACTCCTTGAGTGCTATAATTATATTATAATTATAACTATGTTGTAAGAAGTATCACGATCCTAAGGGAAACCTTAAGGTAAAAATTTAATTATAAATTTAAGACCTAAATATTATTACTTCCCGAACCAAAACATTGTAGTAGGGAAAGGAAAGTAAATCAACCGAGACTCCGAAAGTAATGGCGAGTGAAATCGGACTAGCCTATCAATAATTAGAATTTAGAAATTTGTTTAAAATAAATCTAAAGTTGTAAATTTAAATTTCTACGGAATTAGAAAAAATTTAATTAAATTATTATATAATTTTATTTAAATACCATAGAAGGTAACAGTCCTTTGAATTTACCTAATTATTGTTAATAAAGTACGACGAGAGATAACTTGTCGGAATACAGGGGAACCATCCTCTAAGGCTAAGTATTATAAATTTAGCGATAGTGAAATAAGTACTGTAAAGGAAAATTCTTAATAAAGCTTATAAAAATAAAACTGAAAAGTTCCCCAAGAAACAATATTTTTCTTGGTGGGATAGAAAGCTTTTTTTATTTATGAATTAGTAGCTCTATAAGCAGTCGAAATTAAATCTAAACTTAAACCTTTAGATCAATAACGACGTACCTTTTGCATAATGGGTCAGCAAGTTAATAGTAGTAGCAAGGTTAAAAGCCCTAGCGAAAGCGATTACGCCTATTTAAATAAATTTTTAATTATTTAAGGCAGTATTATAGTTGCTACTATTAGATCCGAAATAAAGTGATCTTACCATGTCCAGATTATAATGGATCGAACGGGTGAATGTTGCATAATTCTCCGAAGAGATGTGGTAAGGGGTGAAAGGCCAATCTGACTTTAAGATAGCTGATATTCCACGAAACATATTTAAGTATGACGTCTACTAAGAGATTTTTGCAGGTACAGCGTGCTGATGCCATACAATTGTAAAAATGGGGGGCCTAAAAATCCTATCATTGGTAGCTAATCTCGGAATTACAATTAATTGATAGTAGATATTCAGACTGTTCATGAAAAGGTGGACAGTCGAGACGAAAACAGTCGTGAGCACGAATTTAAGGTCCCGAAACAATATTTAAGTGAAATAAAGGCAGTTAATATTTTAAAACAACTATGAAGTGTGCTCGGTAGTGGCAGTTCTTTTAAATAATGTGTAACAACAAAGTAGTCTTTTCTTATTTAAAAAATAAGATTTTAGATATTAGCACCGAAAATTCAACGGGTCTAAAATATTTACCGATATCGTGCCGCTTTTTTAATATTATTTATTTAAATTAAAAAAGTTGGGTAGTGGAACATTCAGTACGGAAGAAGAACAGTGTTTCATTGTTTAGACGTAACTGAAGAGATAATGCTGGCATAAGTAGCGTAAAAAGAAGATTTAATTCTTCTCGCCGAATACGAAAGGGTTGTTATAAGGGAAAGGTTAAACCGCCCTACGTTAATGCGGCCTCTAAGGACCAAGGCGAATGTCTTGGCTGATGAGTATATTTTAGAAAATCCTTATAAAAAATAAGGATCAGGAAAAAAATAAAATATTTCTACCGTACCCTAAACCGACACAGGTTCGTAAGTTGAGAATACTAAGGCGAAGAGATAAGACTCGTTAAGGAACTCGGCAAGTTGTCCTCATAAGTTTGACGATAAGAGGAACCACTTTGTAATATATTTTGAAATAGATATAATTACTCTGGTGGTGTCACAGAATCGGAGGCCCCGACTGTTTACCTAAAACACAAACATCTGCAACGATTAATTTATTTGTATAGGTGTTGAAATTTGCCCGATGCCATTAATATAAAGGGAGTGACTATAATGTTACGAACTGAAGTTCTGGTTAATAGCGGCCTTAACTATGAGGGTCCTAAGGTAGCGAAATTCATTGGCCATTAAATGTGGTCCTGCATCAATAATGTAACGATGGTCTCACTGTCTCTACGAGTCACTCAGCGAAATTGAATTACCCGTGCAGATGCGGGTTGCCTTCAGATAGACGGGAAGACCCTATGCAGCTTTACTGTAGTTAGTTATCATGTTATTTATTTTAAGTTTGTAGAGTAAAAGGCCAGTCGATAGACACAATGTGAAACACCTTAACTTGGAGTAAATAATGTTAACCTAGTTTTTATGTTTTTTAATTATATTAAATACATAAAGGGGAGATATGGCTAATTGGCAGTTTGTCTGGGGCGGACGTCTTTAAAATAGTAACAAAGCACATCCACTTAAAATTTTATCTTTTTAATAAGTTTTTATTTATTTAGAAATAAGTTAGAAAGAAGAATTTTGCTTAAAGGCATGCATTAATTTGTTCGGAGAACAAAATACCATGTAAGGTAAAATTATGTGTAATGGCATAAGCAGGCCTAACTGGAAGACCTATAAGTCGATCAGATACGTAAGTAGGGCATAGTGACCCGGCGGTATATTATGGAATAGCCGCCGATAAATAGATAAAAGTTACGCTAGGGATAACAGGCTGATAGTCCGCGAGAGTTCATATTGTCCGGACTGCTTGGCACCTCGATGTCGACTCATCCTATCCTCCGGGGGAAGAAGCTTGGAAGGGTTCGGCTGTTCGCCGATTAAAAGGGTACGTGAGTTGGGTTCAATACGACGTGAGTCAGTATGGTCCCTATCTTCTGAAGGAAAAATAGTAAAAAGGGAACGAGCTTCTAGTACGAAAGGATCAATAGCATGTGTTTCTATAGTGTACCAATTGTTGGTTTTGAAATTCTCTATTTTTAACTTAATTGTAAAAAATAGTTTATTAATAATACTGGCATAGTTGGGTAGCCACAAACATAACGGGTAAGAGCTGAAAGTATATAAAGCAGGAAACCGCCCCCTAGATACTATGTTTACTTTTTAAATATTTTATTTAAGAAGTAATTAGATAAGAAATAGAACATTTCTTGAATAGGTTGCATGTGAACTTGTTGTGAGACATTTAGCTTAGCAATACTAAATTATCAATAGACTTTTTAATACTGTATCAAAATAAAAATA
>Ga0247730_1000312_pt1 | contig 40728 bp, 37 predicted proteins | sample UWRJL073202C2_FD_180959 | JGI IMG/M metagenome (GOLD analysis project Ga0247730, IMG submission 180959) | Plant litter microbial communities from Arlington Agricultural Research Station in Wisconsin, United States - UWRJ-L073-202C-2 | ecosystem: Environmental > Terrestrial > Plant litter >... | reverse complement strand
TCGACCTCGACGGCTCGGGCCGCTCGCTGCTGCAGCAGACGTGGGACCGGCTCAACGACCTGATCCCCGCCGAGCGGATCCACGTCGTCACGGGCACCGCGCACGCCGCCGCGATCCGCGAGCAGCTCCCCGAGCTGACGGGCCTGTTCGTGGAGCCGTCACCGCGCGACTCGATGCCGGCCATCGGCCTGGCGGCCGCCGTCATCGGTGCGGCCCATCCGGGCGCCATCATCGGCTCGTTCGCGGCCGATCACATCATCGACGACCAGGTGTCGTTCGCCGAGGCCATCGGCCAGGCCGTCGCCGTCGCGCGCTCGGGTCTGGTCACGACGATCGGCATCACCCCCACCGGCCCGTCGACCGCGTTCGGCTACGTCCAGTCCGGCGACCAGCTCGACGTCGACGGAGCCGGATCGGCACGCGCCGTCACGTCGTTCGTCGAGAAGCCCGACGCCGCCACCGCCGCCGGCTACGTCGCCAGCGGCTCGTACAGCTGGAACGGCGGCATGTTCGTCACCCGGACCGATGTGCTGCTGGGCCACCTCGCACTCCTGCAGCCGGGCCTCCACGAGGGCCTGGCCCGGATCGCGGCGTCCTGGAGCGGCGACGACCGCCAGGACGTGCTCGACGCGACCTGGCCCGGCCTCACCAAGATCGCGATCGACCACGCGATCGCCGAGCCGGTGGCCCTCGAGGGCGGCATGGCGGTCGTCCCCGGCGAGTTCACGTGGGACGACGTGGGCGACTTCGCGGCCCTGCAGGACGTCGGCGCGGCCTCGTCGCCCGAGACCATCTGGGTCGACGCCGGTGGACTGGCGATCTCCGAGGACGGCACGACGATCGCGGTCGTCGGGCTCCAGGACGTCGTCGTGGTGCGCACCGACGACGCCCTGCTGGTCGTCGCGCGTGACTCCGCTCAGCAGGTCAAGGAGGTCGTGGCCGAGCTCAAGCGTCGGGGCCGCGACGACCTCGTGTGAGCTCGCGCTTGTCGTAGCCGGCCACGAGGTCGACGAGCTCGCCGACGGGGACGTCGGGATCGGGCGTGTACGCCTGCGCGACCTCGCCCGTGCCGAGGACGCGGATCTCGCCGTCGTCCGGTCCGGCGTAGATCGAGTCGCCGCGCCCCAGCTTGACGTGCTGGTCGGCCGCGTTGACGAGCTCGACCTCGCCACCCGTGCACACCACGATGCGGTGCGTGGCCGGCGGCAGCAGCGTGCCGTCCGGCTCCGCCTTGGAGCACTGGCTGACCGCCAGCGCGAACTCCTCGACGTCGGGGTTGAAGATGTCGGTCGAGAAGCCGAAGGGCTCGGGGGTGACGCGGGCGAGCCGCGACATGCCCTCCTCGAGGCACTGCACGAGCCCCTCGGGATCGAGGGCCTTGGTCGTCAGGCCGGCACGCAGGACGTTGTCGGAGGCCGCCATGACCTCCAGGCACATGCCCTTGAGGTGCGCGTGGATGATGCCGGCGCCGAGGAAGGCCGCCTCGCCGGGCTGCAGCGTCAGGCGGTTGAGCATCAGCGAGATGATGACGCCGATGTCGTCGGGGTAGAACTCGGCGATCTCGACGGCCGTGACGTAGGCCCGCTTGATGTCGATGCCGGAGTCGCTGAGCTCACGGCACACGTCGACCAGCGTCGTGATCTCGTCGGCTCCCACACCGTCCGAGAGCAGCCTCTCGACCAGCTGGACGATCCCGCGGAAGCCCGGTGACGCGTGGAGGTCGTCGGCCAGGCTCTGGGCCAGCGGCGTGTCGATGCCGTGGAGCACGCGCAGGATCTCGGCGGTCGGCCGGAAACCGACCAGGGTGTCGAAGGTCGTCAGCGCGTACGCCATCTCGGGCTTGTGCGAGGCGTCCTTGTACGTGCGGTGCGGCGCCTCGATCGGCACGCCGGCCGCCTCCTCGGCGGCGAATCCCGCCGCTGCCAGGGCGGCGTTGGGGTGCACCTGCAGGGACAGCGGACGATCTGCGGCGAGGATCTTGAACATGAACGGCAGATCGCCCGCGACCTGCGACAGCGCCACGGGGGCGCTGCCCTCGTCGACGACGGTCGACTGCCCCAGCGGGTGCGTGCCCATCCAGACCTCCGCGAGCCGCTCAGCCCCCGGCTGCTGACCGAGGAAGCGGGGGATGTCCGAGGCCGAGCCCCAGTGATAGGCGCGGGACGCGTTGTCGAGCAGGTACATCGGTCACCTCAGTCGTGGACGTCGTGGCAGACAGCCAGTCTAGGTGCGGCTGGCACCGCCGGCGGCTACTTGTGGCGTGGCTTACGGGGCGCGTCGCCGGCACCCTTGCCGGCGCCCTTCTTGTCGGCCCGGTCGGCCGCCCGCGACGGGTACGGCCGGTTCTCGTGGGACTTCTTCGGGGCGTACCCCTTGCGGTCCTCGCGGGTCCGCCGGATCGGCGGTCCGCTGTCGGGCTGCAGGTCGATGAGCTTGCCGGAGATGCGGGTGTTGGCCAGTGCCTCGAACACCGCGTCGGGCAGGTCGGCCGGCAGCTCCACGAGCGTGTGGTCCTGGCCGATCGTGATCTTGCCGAAGTCCGAGCGCTTGAGGCTGCCCTCGTTGGCGAGGGCGCCGACGATCGCCGACGGACCGACCTTGTGCCGCTTGCCGACCGCGACGCGGTAGACCGCGGCGCCCTCGGCGGGCAGCCGGTCGGAGCGCTCGTAGCCGGCCGGCTTCGGCCGCGGCTCGAAGTCACGGGCCCGGGCGGGCGCCTTCGGCGGGTCGGGACGCAGGAAGAACTCCTTGTCCGTCTGGCTCATGACCGCGAGAGCGGCGGCGACGTCGGTCATGGCGACGTCGTTCTCCTGCGCGTACTCCTCGACGAGCGAGCGGAACGCGTGGAACTGCGGCGAGCCCATGCTGGAGGTGATGGCCTGCGCGAAGCGGCCGGCCCGACGCTCGTTGACCTCCTCGGCGGTCGGGACGGACATCTCCTCGACGGGACGCCCCGACACCTTCTCGATGGCCGACAGCATGCGCCGCTCGCGCGGGGTGACGAACAAGATCGCCTCGCCCGTGCGGCCCGCGCGGCCCGTGCGGCCGATGCGGTGGACGTACGCCTCGGTGTCGTGCGGGATGTCGTAGTTGACGACGTGCGTGATGCGGTCGACGTCGAGGCCGCGGGCCGCGACGTCGGTGGCGACGATGATGTCGATGCCGCCGGACTTCAGCTGCGAGACGGTCCGCTCGCGCTGCGCCTGCACGAGATCGCCGTTGAGGGCCGCTGCGGTGTAGCCACGTCCGCGCAGCTTGTCGGCGAGCTCCTCGGTGGCGGACTTGGTGCGGACGAACACGAGCATGCCGTCGCCGGTCTCCACCTCGAGCAGCCGTGTCAGGGCGTCGAGCTTGTGGTGGTGCGAGACCTGGATCCAGCGCTGGCGGACCGTCGCGGTGGACGTCGTGGCCTTGGGCGTCGCGATGTCGACGGGGTCGTGCAGGTACTTCTTGGCCAGGCTGCGGATCTGCTTGGGCATCGTGGCCGAGAACAGTGCGACCTGCTTGTACTCGGGGGTGTCGGCCAGGATGCGCTCGACGTCCTCGGCGAAGCCCATGTTGAGCATCTCGTCGGCCTCGTCGAGCACGAGGAACTCCAGCGCCGTCAGGTCGAGGCTGCCCCGCTCGAGGTGGTCGATGACGCGGCCGGGCGTGCCGACGACGATGTGCGCGCCCTTCTGCAGGCCCGACAGCTGGAAGCCGTAGCCCTGGCCGCCGTAGACCGGCAGCACACGGATGCCGGGGATGTTGACCGCGTAGGCCGTGATGGCCTCGCAGACCTGCAGCGCGAGCTCACGCGTCGGCGCGAGGACGATGGCCTGCGTGCGGCTGTTGGACGGGTCGATCTTCTGCAGGATCGGCAGCGCGAAGGCGGCCGTCTTGCCGGTGCCCGTCTGGGCCAGGCCCACGACGTCCTTGCCCTCGAGCAGGGTCGGGATCGACCGGGCCTGGATGGGGGTGGGGGTCTCGTACCCCAGCGTGGCCAGTCGGCTCACGAGGGTGTCGGCGAGACCCAGATCGGCGAACGTGGGCGTCTCGACAGATGGTTCGGTGGTCATGGGTGCTCCTGGATGGGGTCACGCGGGACCGGATCGGCCGGGACCGGTGCAACCTCACAGTCGACAGGCAGTACACGCGCAGACCCAACGGTATCGGTCCGCACCACGATCCGGGAAACCCGCAGGACGTGGGACTGGACTCACCGCTGCGCGGGACCGCCCTCCCGCGCCCACGCGGGCCGGTAGCCTGTCGTCTGTCCGGCACGCTGAAAGGAATCCTGACGTGAGTCACACCCGTCGCGTCACCTCGGTGCTCACGCGCTGGCCCACCATCGTGCTGCTGACCCTGGTCGGTCTCGCGATCGCGCTGGCCGCGCTGACGCAGGCCACCGCCCGGTACGCGGCACACGCCGACGTCCTCGTCTCGCCGCCGGAGGAGCAGAGCACCTCGGCGGCGGCCGAGCGGACGATCGCGTCGTACGCCGAGGTCCTGGGCGGTCGCACCACGGCCGCCGGCGTGGTCGCGCAGCTCTCGCTGGACCGCAGCACCCGCTCGGTCGACCGCGACCTCGACGCGACCGTCGTCGACGGCACCGCGGTGCTGCGGGTCACCGCCACGAGCGACGACGCCGACGAGGCCGCCCGCCTGGGCCAGTCCGCCGCGGAGTCGTTCGTCGCCTGGCTCAAGGACCAGAAGACGACCCTGACGGCATCGATCGTCAGCGACGCGGTCGCACCGACCGACCAGGCCAGTCCCGACCGGACCGCGTGGCTGCTCGCCGGCGGCCTCGCCGGCCTGCTGGTCGGGCTGGTCGTCGCGGCGCTGCGGTCCAGGGCCGACCACAGCATCCACTCCCCCACCGAGCTCGAGGCCGACACGCACGCGCCGGTCCTGGGGGCCATCGCCTTCGACCGCCGGGCCGGGCGCGAGCCGCTCATCACGTCGCTCACGACGCAGCACCCCCGCTTCGAGGCGTTCCGGATCCTGCGCACCAACCTGCAGTTCCTCGACCTCGACCGGGCGCCGCGCGTCATCACGATCACCAGCGCCGTGCCCGGCGAGGGCAAGACCACGACGGCCTGCAACCTCGCGATCGCCCTGGCCCAGGCCGGCGTCCGCGTCGCGGTCGTCGAGGGCGACCTGCGCCGGCCCCGCATCAGCACGTACCTGGGCGTCGAGAAGGCCGTCGGACTGACGACCGTGCTGCTCGGGCGGGTCAGCCTCGACGCCGCCATGCAGACGATCGACGTCCCCGGGCTCGAGATCCTGGCCAGCGGATCGCTGCCGCCCAATCCGTCCGAGATCCTGCAGACCACCGCGATGTCCACGCTGATCGCCGGGCTGCACGCCGACTACGACATGGTCGTCATCGACGCCCCGCCGCTGCTGCCGGTGACCGACGCGGCGCTGCTGGCGTCCCTGTCCGACGGCGCGATCCTCGTCGTCCGGCACGGCTCCACCAAGCGCGAGGCCGTCCGCGCGGCGACCGAGCGGCTGTCCGGCGTCGGCGCGACGCTGCTGGGCTCGGTGCTGACCATGACGCCGTCCAAGGAGCTCGTCCGTCACGGCTACGGCTACGGGTACGGGCCGGAGTTCTTCGCCAAGAACGTCGCGACGGGCAAGGGCGAGGCCGGACGTCGTCGCGCCCGCTGAACCCCTGCCCGCCCCGGCGGCTGGGTCAGTAGGCGCCCTGGGAGGAGCGGACGGCCCGCACGGTCTTCCAGAGGATCAGCAGATCGCCCACGATCGACCAGTTCTCGACGTAGTACAGGTCGAGGCGGACGGTCTCCTCCCACGGCAGGTCCGACCGGCCCGACACCTGCCACGGACCGGTGATGCCGGGGCGGACCAGGAGCCGCCGACGCGCGTCGACCTCGTAGTCGTCGACCTCCGACAGCAGCGGGGGCCGTGGCCCGACCAGGCTCATGTCGCCGATCAGCACGTTGAACAGCTGGGGCAGCTCGTCGAGGGAGAACCGGCGCAGGACCTTGCCGACCGGCGTCACCCGAGGGTCGTCACGCATCTTGAACATCACGACGTTGCCGGCGTCGCGGGAGCCGACCGGAACGGCCCGATCGGCCCCGTCGACCATCGAGCGGAACTTGAGCATGCCGAAGGTCGTGCCGTTGCGGCCCGCGCGCTCCTGGATGTAGAAGACGGGCCCGCGCGAGGTGGCGCGGACCAGGATCGCGATGAGCACCATCAGCGGTGACACGAGCGTCAGCACCAGCAGGCTGCCCGCGCGGTCGAACAGTCCCTTGGCCCAGCGTTGCGTGCCCTTGTAGGCGGGCCGCTCGACGTGCAGCAGCGGAAGGCCCGCGACCGGACGGATGTGCACGCGGGGCCCGGCGATGTTGGCCAGCGACGGAGCCACGATCAGCTCGACGTCGCTGCCCTCCAGGTCCCAGCCGAGGCGGCGGACCATGTCGGGGTGGGCGTCGTCGGACGCTGCGACCACGACGGCCTCGGCCCCCGACTCGATGACGCGTGACGCCAGGTGGTCGACGCCGCCGAAGACCGGCACGCCGCCGATGTCCGCCGGCAGGGCGTCCTTGCTGGTCAGGAAGATCCCGATGACGGTGTACCCCGACTCCTGGTGCCGGTTGAGCGACGCCGTCAGGTGCGTCGCGGCGATCGTCCCGCCGACGACGACCGCGCGCGTCGTCATCTCACCGCGCTGGCGTCCGATCAGCAGCCACTGACGCCACACCCACCGCGAGATGAGCAGCAGCGCCAGGCCGAGGGGCAGGGCGATCAGCACGTAGCTGCGCGGGACCTGCGCGTGGAAGGCGTAGCCGAAGAAGGCGATGACCGCGAAGACCAGCACCGTGGCCCGCACGATCCGCTTGTACTCCTCGGGGCCGGAGCCGAGGATGCGTCGCTCCCGAGTCCCGGCCACGGCGAGCGCAGCGAGCCAGATGACGAACAGCAGCACCGAGACGACGACCCAGGTCGCGGTGTAGGGACCCTGGTCGGTGGCGCCGAACCCGTTCGCCGCCCACACCACGTGCGCCGCCACGAACGACCACAGCAGGACGCCGGCGTCCGAGACGAGCAGCCGTCGGGCGTACGGAGCGGCCCAGGCCTCCCGACGCGACGGGATCCTCTCGGGGTGCGGCTCGGCGCTGGCAACGCTCATGGTCAGCCGTGCTCGCGCATCAGGACGCCGTGTCCCCCGCGACGACGCGAGCGCCGCGGGCGAGCGCCATCGACCACATCAGGGCGATCGCGGTGACGACCCACACGAGGCCGGCGAGTCCCATGACCGGACCGACGCTCGAGGCCGTGGCCGAGATCGCCCGACCCAGCGAGATCTCCGAGGCACCGAGGGCGAACAGCGCGACCGGCAGGACCGCGACGAGCATCAGCATCACGACGCCCAGCATCATGCGGGCTCCGGTGGTGGCCACGGGTGTCATGTCGTCTCCTCGATCGGGTCGGTTCAGTGAGGTCAACGATCATCGGACGTCCGAGTTATGACCGCGGACGCCTCAGATCGCCCAGAACCGTGTGGCCTCCACCACACCGTGTCGCCAGCGGCTGAGGCTCGTTAGAGGAGATCGAGGGCTACGCTCACCGGACCGGTGGCTGTGCCAGAGTGGGCCCACGCCATGCGATGGGCGACGACGCTGAAGGAGCATTCGACACCGTGGGACTCAGAGATTACATCCGGCTCGTCACCCGACGTTGGCCCACGATCCTGGCAGTCATGCTGCTCTCGGTCGTCCTCGCCGCCCTCGCGACCATCCGGATGACACCGACGTACGAGTCGAGCATCGAGATGTTCGTCGCGTCATCGCAGTCCAGCTCGGACGCCCAGTACCAGAACCAGCTGTTCTCCCAGCAGCGCGCCAAGTCGTACGCGCGGCTGCTGACCGGCGAGGACGTCGCCAAGCGGGTCGTCGACGACCTGCGGCTGCCGATCAGCGCCGACGAGTTCGCCCAGCACGTCACCGCGGAGGTCGTCACCGACACCGTGATCCTGCGGGCGACGGTCTCCGACGAGAGCGCCAAGCAGGCCCAGCTCCTGGCGAGCAAGCTCGGCGAGGTGTTCGTCGGGTACATCGGCAGCCTCGAGACCCCCGAGGGCCAGGACACCTCGCCCATCAAGGTGTCCGTCGTCGGCGAGGCCGACCTGCCCGGTTCCCCGGCGTCGCCCAACGTCGTGCTGAACATCGCGCTCGGCATCATCGTCGGCCTGATCCTGGGCCTGGTCGTGGCGGCCGTGCGCGAGATGCTCGACAACAGCATCCGGACGTTCGAGGACGTCGGACGCGTCATCGGCGCTCCCGCGCTGGGCACGATCGAGTACGACAAGGCCATCCCGTCCCAGCCGCTGCTGACCTCGCTGCCGGACCACCATCCGCGCCTGGAGGCGATCCGCATCCTGCGGACCAACCTGCAGTTCGTCGACGTCGACCGGTCCGTCAAGGTCATCGTCGTGACGAGCTCGGTCCCGGGCGAGGGCAAGTCGACGACGGCGGCCAACCTCGCGCTCGCGCTGGCGCAGTCGGGCAACCGGGTCGCGCTGGTGGAGGGCGACATGCGCCGTCCGCGCATCAGCGAGTACCTGGGCGTCGAGGGCTCGGTCGGCCTGACCACGGTCCTGGTCGGGCAGGTCCCGCTGGCCGATGCGATGCAGCTCGTGCTGCCCGACGGCCTCGAGGTGCTGACGAGCGGCAAGCTGCCGCCCAACCCGTCCGACATCATCCAGACGCAGGCCATGAAGGACCTGATGCTGACGCTGCGCGACACGTACGACTTCGTGCTGGTCGACGCGCCGCCGCTGCTGCCCGTCACCGATGCCGCGCTGCTGGCGGCACTGGCCGACGGCGCGATCCTGATCGTCCGGCACGGCAAGACGAGCCGCGAGCTCGTCGAGATGTCGTCCGAGCGGCTCGAGTCGGTGGGCGCGCGACTGCTCGGCGTCGTGATCAACATGGTGCCGCAGAAGGGCGGCTCGTCCTACGGCTACGGCTACGGGTACGGGTACGAGCCCATCGCGCTGAAGCCGACGACCCGCAAGCGGGCCCGCGCGGACGCCAAGCGGGCGAGCCGGCCGACCACGCCCTCCTGACCCGACCGGACGGCAGACCCACGAGGCGGGGTGACGACGACGTCGTCACCCCGCCTCGTCGTCACCCCGCCGAGGTCACCGCGTCGTGGTCACCCCGTCGAGGTCACCGCGTCGTGGTCACTGCACCGCGGGTGCCCACGTGTCGCCGCCGTCGACGCTGCGGTACACGACGCCGCTCGACTGGGCGTACCAGGCGTCGCTGCCCGACGAGACGGCATCGGCGCGGTCCCCGGCGAGGCAGGCGCGCGGCGTCCACGAGTGACCGCCGTTGCGCGTCGTGTAGACCTGCGCGGCGCAGTCGGCACCGGCGGCCAGCGCCATTGCCTGGCTGGGGCTGGAGAAGTCGATCGCGCGCAGGCCCGCGAGCGCGCCCAGCTTCCGCCACGTGTCGCCCCCGTCGAGCGAGCCGACCACCCGCCCGTCGTCGCACGTGATGCGCACGATGTCGCGGTCCAGCTGCCACACGTCGAGCACCCGCTCGCACGAGGTCCCCACGACGTCCCCGGGCGCGTGCAGGGTGGCCCGGTCGGTGGTGCGGTACCAGACGTCGTCGGCGGAGGACGGCTCCCAGGTCAGGCCCCGGTTCGTGCTGGTCCAGCGACGCGGCTCGCCGCACGACGCGTCGGGACCGATCACGGCCACCTCGGAGCCGGTCGCAGACAGGCCCAGGACCTCCGAGACGGGCAGCGGCACGGGGAACAGGCCGGCGGGACCGTCCGCGGAGTACTCCAGGTACGGCGTGACCGCGTCCGCGCACCGACCGGCGACGGCCCGCGCGGCGGCACCGTCCGACGACACCGTCAGCAGGCTCTCGCGGTCGGGACCGGTGGCCAGGTCCGACGGCCCCGGGTCGCTCGCCGCGACGGTCGGGGTCGACGACCGGTCGCGGACCGCGTCCTCGACGGCCGCGGCCATGCGGGTGCCGAGCCGGCGGTGGCCCCGGTCGGTGAGCGCGAACGACGCCGCGCTCGTGGACCGCGCGTCGAGCCAGCCGTCGGCGATGGGACGCACGAACGTCACCGACGACGAGCCCTCGGCGACGGCGTCGTCCGTGCGCTCGACGACCTCGTCGGAGAAGTTGGCCGGGGTGGTCTGCCCGACGACGAAGATCGCGGCCTCGGGTGAGCTCTCGCGGGCGGAGGCGATCGCGGTGCGCGTCGCCTGCGTCAGGGTGCCGGGCTCCTGCAGCGAGTCGGCGATGGTCGACACGATGATCACGACGTCGTCGTCGGCGCGCACCTGCGTCGCCGCGAGATCGCCGAACGTCAGCTTGTCGGTGCCGCGGCTGACGAAGCCGGCGCCCTGCGACAGGACCGCACCGGTCGTGGTGCGCAGGCCGTCGGCGAGCAGCTGGGCGGCCATGACCCGCGTCCAGTTCGCGTCACCGGCGCCACCGGCCGCGGTGCCCGCCACGGTGGTGTCGCCCACCACGTCGATGCGGACCGGACGACGGATCGCAGGCTCCGCGGTCGGCGTGGACGGACTGGCCGCGGCCGCCGCGACGGACGACGCATCGCCGTCGGCGTCGTCCGGCATCACCAGGAACGTCGCCGTGACCGCGGCGACCGCCGCCAGCGCCAGGGCCGCGACACCGATGATCCGCCAGCGCGAGCCGTTCACGGACGGGTCCCCCGCAGCGGCACGTCAGGGCTGAGGTGGGGCATGCGTCTGCTTCCTCCAGGTTCCAGGGCGTTCGACGGGTCGCGATCCTACGGAGTCGCCCACCAAGGGTGCGGCACGGCGCACCGCCGCGTCGATTGTGACATTGCCGATGATTTTTTTACGTAACTTGACCGAGCCGTACGTCGTTCCCCATGCATTCGTTCCACTCTCGGACAGGCAGTCAGACCATGGACAAGTACCTGAAGGTGTTCCAGCGCTGCGGTGAAGTGTTCTTCAACATGTTCATCACGCACGTGCCCTCCCACGCCGTGCGCCGGGGCTACCTGAAGCTCTGGGGCGCCACGATCGGCCCGAAGACGTACATCCTGCGAGGCACCAGCATCCTCGCGATCGACAAGCTGGTGATCGGCGAGCACAGCAACGTCGGCTTCCGCTGCATGCTGGACGCGCGGGGCGGCCTGACGATCGGCGACCGGGTCGTCATCGCGAGCGACACGCACTTCATCTCCGGCCGCCACCTGATGAACGAGCCGGGCTTCGACATCGAGCTGCTGCCGATCGTCGTCGAGGACTACGTGTGGATCACGAGCCGCGTCACGGTGCTGCTCGACGTGACGATCGGCCGCGGCGCGGTCATCGCGTCCAACGCCTGCGTCACGTCCGACGTCGAGCCCCTCACGGTGGCGGCCGGCATCCCGGCCAAGCCCATCGGCCAGCGCAAGGAGTCGGCTCTCGAGTACGACCCGGCCTGGTTCCCGCTGTTCTACTGATGGGGGCACCCAGATGAGCGCGCTCGACCAGACCCGGTTGCTGCACGTGGCACCGGCCACCGGCACCTCAGGCGTCGGCGACTACGCGGACGACTTCCAGCGCGCGATCCGCCCGCACGTCAAGGAGATCGTCGACCTGCGGCACGGCGGCCCCGGCCAGGACACGGTCCTGGATCTGTGGCGCTTCCGGCGCCGACTGCGCGCGGCCGTCAAGGCGTCGGCCGGCCCGACTGTCGTGCACGTCGAGCTCAGCGGCGGCGCGTTCCTCCCGTTCTGGGCGACGCTCGGCCTGCCGCGCCGCGTGCTCGTGACCAGCACGGTGCACGATCCGCCGTGGACCGTCTGGTTCCCCTGGCGCACCAAGCTGCTGGCCAGGAACTGGACCGTGACGCACGCCGTGCACTTCCCGACCATGAAGCTGACCGAGGTGCTCGAGCGACGTCTCATGCGGGGGCGCCTGCTGTTCGCGATGACGGAGGCCGGCACGCGCGCAGCCCGGGCCGCGATGCCCGACGCCGACGTACGTCGCGCCGGGCACGTCAGCTCGCCGCGACCCGACGTCCGGCACGCCGAGGAGCGGCCGGCCGCGATCGGTCTGTTCGGCTACGTCTACCGCAACAAGGCGCTCACCATGATCACCGAGCTGCGCGACGCCCTGGACCCGTCGATCGACATCCGCGTCGCGGGCCGGGGCACCGAGTCGCTGCCGCCCGTCGCGGGCGTGACGGTGCTCGGCGAGGTCAACGGACCCGACGAGGACGCGTTCTTCGAGTCCATCGGCCTGCTGGTCATGCCGCACGGCGAGCGCCTCGTCTACGGCCGCACGGTGCACCCGTCGTCGAGCGTCCTGCGCCGCTCGATCGCCTACCAGACCCCGGTCCTGTGGGCCAACGGCCTGGGCGACGACCTCGGTGCCGGCGTCGTGGAGTGCGAGCCCGAGGCGGAGTCGATCGCCAAGGCCGCGACGGCGCTCCTCCAGGACGCCCCGCAGCTCGCCCAGCTGGGCGCCGACGTGCGCGCGCGTCGCCTCGAGGAGTCCGACGCATCCGTCGTCGGCGCCTTCCTCGACGCCTGGGGCGACGCCGCACGATGAAGATCATGGCCCTGCCGCTGCCTCGCGCCGCGCACCTGGTGACGACGATGCGAGCCGCGTTCTGGATGTTCGCCGGCCGCGGTGCGGGGCTCCTGTGGACCGTCTTCATCATCCACCAGTTCGGCATCGGGTCGTACGGCACGTACGCGATGGCGTTCGCGCTGGCGACGATCATCGCGGTCCCGATCGACAACTACTTCTTCGTCGGCTCGGTCCGGTCCAGCGACGAGGACTTCCGCCGTGACCGGGCCACCCGCCTGCTCGTCGGATCGACGATCTTCGTGCTCGGCGCCTTCGTCTATCCCGTCGCGTTCGTCGCCGGCTTCGGCATCGTCCTGGCGGGCGGCGAGATCGCGTTCAACGCCCTGCAGAGCACGTGGATGCGAGCCGGCCGTCCCGACCGCCTCATGATCAACACCACGGTGCGCCAGACGCTGTGCATCGCGACCGCGGTGGGCGTCGTGGTCGTGGGCCAGGACGTCACGCTGGAGCAGGCGTGCATCGGCTACCTCGCCCCGTACCTGCTCTCGATCCTCTACACGCTGCGACTGCTGCGCACCGACCGGCCGCAGTGGCCGCGGGGACGTGCCCGCATGGGCCTGCTGGTCCTCGACGCCGTGGGCATCGCGCTGTACGAGCAGGCCGACGTGCTGCTGCTGGGCCTGCTGATCGGTGAGGCCACGGCCGGCTACTACGCGACCGCCCAGGTGGCGGCGACCGCGGCGTCGGCCGTCGGCGTCTCGTACGCCCAGACCTTCCACGAGCCGCTCCGGGCGGCCAAGGGCCATCCGTCGGCCGGCCCGCCGCCCCGCCAGACCGCCCTGATCGGTCTCGGCATCGGCCTGTGCATCACCCTCACCGGCGGGGTGCTCGAGGTGCTCGGTGCCTCCGACCAGCTGTGGGGCGCGTTCCTCATCATGAGCGTGTTCACCGCGCTGCGCTTCAGCAAGCACGCGCTGACCGTCGTGCTGATCGTCCAGCACCGCGACGCCGTCCGGGTCGCGACGACGTTCGGGTGCATCGCGATCAAGGGCGTGCTGCTCCTGACGCTCGCCGTGGGGCTCGGCTGGGGCTCGATCGGCGCGGCCACCGCCGCCGTCCTCGCCGAGATCGTGCTGGTGACGGCGTACGCCTGGCTCGTCCAGGGCAGTGCGGCACGTCCGGCCGACGCCGACGCCGACGCCGACCCCGTCGAGGTGACCTCGTGACGGAGCGCCTGACCTACCTGCTGTCGAAGGACCCCGTGACGCAGCACGGCGGCGACATCCAGCTCGTCCGGCTCATGATGTCGATGGCCCGCGAGGAGTTCGACGTCGACGTCATCTGCCTCTCGAGCACGCCCGACCGCACCGACCCGGACGTCGTCCGCGTGGCCAAGCCCCGGGTCAGCCCGGCCCGCCTCGCTCTCGACGTGCTCTCGACGCGCCGCAGCCTCGTGCACACGCGCTACGACGTGCCCGCCTTCGCCGACGCGATCGAGGAGAGCGGCTCGCGCACCTTCGTGACCGAGCACAGCTACATGGCCGAGCCGTTCCTGCGCACCCGCGCCGCCGACGACCCTGACGTGCGCCTGCTGGTCAGCACCAGCGTCTCCGAGGCCGTCGTGTGGGGCGCGACGCGAGGACTCCTCGGTCGCCTGCAGACCCCGAGCATCCTGCGCGACGAGCTGCGGGTCGCCCGCGCCGCGACGTCGGTGGCGGTGTTCGACCTCGAGGAGGCCGAGCTCTACGCACGCCACGACGTCACCGCGACCTGGCTGGACCTGACCTTCCCGTCGCGGGACCGCGTCCCGGTCGAGGACACCCCGCCGCGGCTGGTGTTCCTCGGCGACCGGACGTGGGGACCCAACGCGGAGGCGGCCCGCATCCTGCTCGAGTGGTGGCCCGAGATCGCCGCGGGCGTCCCGGGAGCCGAGCTGTGCCTCGTCGGCAAGCCCGCCGAGAACAGCCCCACCCAGCTGCCCGACGGGGTCCGCGACCTCGGCTTCGTCGACGACCTGGACGGCTTCCTGGCCACGTGCCGGGGACTGGCCGCTCCGATCCGCACCGGCGGCGGCGTGCGGGTCAAGCTGCTCGAGGCCCTCGCGATCGGCCTGCCGGTCGTCTCCACGTCGATCGGCGTCGGCTCGCTCGCGACCCTCTACGACCTCCCGGTGGCCGACACCCGCGAGGAGTTCGTCGCCCGGTCCCGCGAGCTGCTGCTCGATCGTGACGCCGCGGCCCGGCTCGGCGAGGCCCTGTGGACGACGAACGCCGAGCGGTGGTCCTCCCGAGCACCTCACGCGACCCTGCTGCGCTGGCTGAGAGGCACATCATGAGGACCCGAGGACTTCCCGAGGTGGCCGGCGTGCTGATCCTGGTCGGCTTCTGGCTGTCCAGCGGCGGACTGCGGCTGCTCTTCGCGCTCGCCGTCGTGGGCGTCCTCGGCCTGTTCGTGATCATGGCCCACCCCCGATTCATCGTCGACGGGCTCGCGGTCGTCCTCGGCCTGGTCCCGTTCGGCGCCCTCGGCCCCCTGCCCCTGCTGTACGTGTTCATCCTCGGGACATGGGTCGTCGTCGCGGTGCACCCGCGGGTCGAGCGACGCTCGCGCACCCTCAACTCCTGGGTCGCCGGGCTGATGTTCACGTCGCTCGTCTCGGTGATCCTCGTGCGGGTCGGCCCGGCCGACTACCCCGAGTTCGTCAAGTGGCTCGTCGCGACCTCGGTGTTCTTCCCGCTCCTGATGCTCCCCACCCGGCAGATCCTGCGCTTCGGGCAGGTCTTCACGATCGCCGCCGCCGGGGCCAGCATCGTCGGCAGCCTCGTCGCGACGGTCGACAAGGGTCAGGTGTCGATGAAGCTGTTCAACGTCTTCGGCTACCGCGGCGCGGTCGTGCAGTACGTGTTCGGCTCCGACGCGACCGAGACCGAGCGGCTGTCGGGCACCTACCTGAACCCCAACGCGGCCGGTATCTTCCTGCTCGTCGCGATCACCCTCGCCGTCGCCCTGTTCCGGGGACGGTCCCGTGCGATCCTCGTCGGGATCCTCGCGATCGGGCTGGCGCTCGCGCTGAGCCGGGCGGCCTTCGGCGGCCTGGCCGTCGCGGCCCTGCTCATCATCGTGTTCCACCCCGCGGACTTCAGCCGCCGCGCTCGCACCATCGCGGCGCTCGCGTCCGCCGCGGTCGGATCGCTCATGATCCCGTCGGTCGCCCAGCGGCTGGCGGACTCGTTCGGCTCGTCGGACGCCGGCACCCAGGCGCGTGGCGAGGCCCTGTCCTACTTCCCGACCGCCATGCACGGCCACTGGGCGTTCGGGCTCGGCTGGGGACGCACCGAGTTCTTCGACGCCAACATCGCCCAGACCGTCAACTACGTCGCCAACTCGCCCCTCCTGACGATCTACCGCGGCGGCATCCTCACCGGCATCGCCTTCATCGGCGTGCTGGTCTGCGCGTGCATCGTCTCGGGCCGTTCCGTCGTCACCAGGTCCTGGACCGCCGCCATCATCGGGGCCAGCTTCATCGGTTTCACCCTCGTCACGCTGCAGCTCGATTTTCCGGTCGTGACCATCCAGCCCCTCAGCGCGTTGTTCTCGGTGTTCCTCGTCTTCGTCGCACGCTCGGGCGAGCTCGGAGAGCTCCTGGACGACGTCCGCACCGACACCTCGGAGGAACTGACCCATGCGTCGTGAAATCGTCGGGCTCAACGGCCTGCGTGGCCTGGCGGCGCTGTGCGTCATCTGGGTCCACACGTCGGCGCACTTCTCCCCGGAGGTGACCGCCAAGCTCCACCTGGACTTCCTGTCCAACGGCATGCCGGTGTTCTTCGTGCTGTCGGGCTTCCTGATCTACCTGCCGTACGTGGCGTCGATGCTCGCGGAGCGGCCGATGCCCAGCAGCCGACGCTACGTCCTGGCACGCCTGCGCCGCATCGTCCCCGGCTACGTCGTGATCTTCCTGGTCGCGAACTTCGTGCTGCAGGCCGTGTACCTGGAGAACCCCACGCAGCTCGACACGCTCCGCAACGACAACGGGACCGGGATGATCACCGACCCGCTGACGTTCCTGGTGAACTTCTTCCAGGTCGCGAGCCTCTTCCCGCAGCACCTGCAGACCGGCCTCAACCCGTCGTGGTCGATCACGACGGAGTACACCTACTACATCCTGCTGCTGGGCCTGATCTACCTCGCCTACGCGGGGCTGCGCCGCCGGCCGGGACGCGCTCTGCTCTGGACCCTGATGCCGGCCTGGGTGCTGATCGCCGTCGGTGCTGCCGGCCGCGTCGTCATCGCGGTCACGCAGAGCCACCACAGCGAGCTGACCCTGCCCGAGACCGGCTTCGGCGACAACGTCGTCGCGGTCATGAACCGCAGCATCCTGGCCTTCGGCGAGAACTTCGGCTTCGGGATGCTCGCCGCCGTGGTGTTCGTGCTGGCGCAGCGCCGGCCCGCTCCGACGACCCAGCGACTGCCCTGGCACCGTGCGCGCGTCACCGCGATCGTCGTCGGCCTGCTGGGCGCCCTGGTGTGCGGGGCCCTCGGGAGCAACCTGATGTCGACGTTCGTCGCGCTCGCCGCGTCCGCCCTGATCCTCGTGATGGTCCTGCCGCAGGCCCATGGCGAGCCGCGAGCGTTGGCGGTGCGGTTCGACGTCCGGCCGCTGAAGCACTTCGGCAAGGTCTCGTTCGGCACCTACCTGCTGCACTACCCGATCATCATCCTGCTCAGCCGCTTCGACCTGATCTTCCCCGAGGGGATGGCCGGCACCTGGGCCAACATCGCCCTCGTCACGGTGCTGTCCGGCTTGGCCGGCACCGCGTCGTACGCCCTGGTCGAGAGCCGGTTCCTGACCGTCAAGGAGAAGAAGGTGCGCGTGTCATGAACGATCGGGCCCATCTCATCAGCCTCACCGGCATCCGGGCGATCGCCTGCGTGTGGGTCATCCTGATCCACTTCGAGGAGCCGCTCGTCGCGCTGACGCCCTGCACGCAGAGCTGCTCGACGGCGCTGACCCCGGGCTACCTCGGCGTCGACATGTTCTTCGCCCTCAGCGGCTTCGTCATCTGCTACAACTACATCGACCGGCTGGGTCACCCGACCCGCGACGCCCTGCGCCGCTACCTGGTGCTGCGCGTCGCGCGCATCTACCCGGTCCACCTCGTGACGGTCCTGGCGGTCATCGGCCTGTACGTCGCGGGCAGCGCGGTCGGCATCACGATCAACGACCCGTCGCTGTACTCGCCGACCAACATCATCATGAACCTCGGCATGCTCCACCAGATCAGGCCCGCGGTCCCGCTCAACGTCCCCGCCTGGTCGATCGGCGTGGAGTTCGGCGCCTACCTGCTGTTCCCGCTGCTGGCGATGCTCCTGGTCCGCACCCGGTCACCCCGCGTCGTCGTCCCGCTGCTCGTCGGCGCGTTCGTCGTCGGCTGCCTGGTCATGCACGTCATCGTCAACCAGCCGGAGCTGCCCGCCTACACGTGGGCGTGGGCCCGGGCGGTCATCGCGTTCACCCTCGGCAGCCTGCTGTACGTGCTCTGGACGCAGTTCGGCTCCCGCCGCCGGGGCGCCGCCTGGGACGCGGTCGCGGTCCTCGGGCTCGTCGTGCTGACGCTGTCGGTGCAGCTGCACTCGGGCGACACGCTGATGTACATCATCCCGCTCACCTACCTGGGCCTGTGCCTGCTCGTGATCGGCGCCGCCGGCTCGAGCGGACCGGTCTACCGGCTCCTGTCCTGGAAGCCCATGGTGACCGGCGGGCTGCTGTCGTTCTCGCTCTACATGACGCACTTCCAGCTCGCCACCGTCCTGGGCAAGGTCCTGGACTACGACGAGGTCGCGACGTACAACCCCGTCGTCAAGGCCGTCATGCTCTGCGCCATCGCCGCCGCGGTCTACGCGCTCGGCTGGCTGATGTTCCACCTCGTCGAGGAGCCCGGACGCAAGCTCGTCCGTCGCGTCCTCGATCCGTCGACGAAGAAGGAGGGATCGCCCGCATGAGCGTGCCCGGACCCCGTGTCGCCATCGCCCACGACTACCTGACGCAGCGGGGAGGTGCCGAGCGCGTCGTGCTCGCCATGGCTCGCGCGTTCCCCGACGCACCGATCTACACGACCCTCTACGAGCCCACGTCGACGTTCGACGAGTTCGCGGGGCTCGACATCCGCACCTCGCCCGGCAACCACATCGGCTGGATCCGCCGGCACCACCGTGCAGCCCTGCCCTTCATGCCGTTCATGTCCCGCTCGATCAACATCGACGCCGACATCGTCCTGACCAGCAGCAGCGGCTGGGCCCACGGCTTCCGGCGCAACGGCCAGTCGCTCGTCTACTGCTACTCGCCGGCGCGCTGGCTGTACCAGACCAAGGAGTACCTCGGCCCCGACGCGAGCCCCGTGGTGAAGCTGATGCTGCGGGCCATGGGTCCGTGGCTCAAGCACTGGGACCGCCGCGCGGCCGCCCGCTCGTCGCGCTACCTCGCGATCTCCACGGTCGTCCAGGACCGCATCATGCGCACCTACGGCCTGGAGGCCGCCGTGCTGGCCGCCCCGCAGACGGTGCAGAACGAGATCACGTTCGAGAACATCCCGGCGCTCGAGGAGTTCGTGGGCGACGACGACTACTACCTGTGCGTGTCCCGCCTGCTGCCGTACAAGAACGTCGACACCGTCGTCGACGCGATCTCGTCGACGCCCGACCGCAAGCTCGTCGTGATCGGCCGCGGACCCCGGCTCGAGGCGCTCCAGGCCAGCGCCGGCAGCAACGTCCTGTTCCTCCAGGGCCTCTCCGACGCGCAGATGCGGACCGCGTACGCGGGCTGCACCGGCGTCATCGCCGCGAGCTACGAGGACTTCGGGCTGACGCCCCTGGAGGGCGCGATGTTCGGCAAGCCGTCCATCGTTTTGCGTTGGGGCGGATATCTCGACACCATGATCGAGGGCAGGACCGCCGTGTTCTTCGACGAGCCGGACCCACAGCTGATCAGCGACGCGATCACCACGCACCGAGCCACGGCGTGGGATCCTGAGCTGATCCGAGAGCACAGCAGGACATTCAGCGAGGAACGGTTCGCCGACAGCCTCCGCACCGAGGTCGACGCCATGTGGGGCACGACCGAGAATCACCGGGAGAAAGTGACGTCATGACTCAGAAGAAGGCCCTGATCACCGGGATCACCGGGCAGGACGGCGGGCACCTCGCCCGTCTCCTGCTCGACAACGGCTACGTGGTGTCCGGCACCATCCGCGGGCAGCACAACCAGCGACGCACCGCGTTCGAGGCGGAGTTCCCCGAGGTCACCCTGCTCGAGGCCGACCTGACGGATCCGTCGGCGCTGACCCGCGCGGTCGCCGTCAGCGAGCCCGACGAGGTGTACAACCTCGCGGCGATCAGCCACGTCGGCTACTCGTTCAAGAACCCCCAGATGACCAACGAGGTCACCGCCAAGGGCGTGCTGAACATGCTCGAGGCCATCCGGCTGTCCGGGCGGGCCGAGCAGACCCGCTTCTACCAGGCGTCGACGTCGGAGATGTTCGGCGGACTCGACTACAACCGTCCCGAGGACGGCTACACCGAGGAGTCGACGTTCCACCCGCGCAGCCCCTACGGCGTCGCGAAGCTCTACGGGCACTGGATCGCCCGCAACTACCGCGAGAGCTACGGCATGTACGTCTCGTGCGGCATCTTGTTCAACCACGAGGGCGAGCGCCGCGGCGTCGAGTTCGTGACCCGCAAGATCACCCACGCGGTGGCCCGCATCAAGCTCGGCCTGCAGGACGACATCGTGCTGGGCGACCTGTGGCCCAAGCGCGACTGGGGCTACGCCGGCGACTACGTGCGGGGCATGTGGCAGATGCTGCAGCAGGACGAGCCCGACGACTTCGTGCTGGCCTCCGGCACGACCCACTCGATCGAGGAGTTCCTGACGCTCGCGTTCGGCGAGATCGGGATCGACGACTGGAAGCCGTACGTCCGCCAGGACCCCGCCTTCCTGCGTCCGGCCGAGGTCGACGTGCTGCTCGGCAACCCGTCGAAGGCCGAGGACGTCCTCGGCTGGAACCGCGAGGTCGACTTCCCCGGCCTGGTCAAGCGCATGGTCGCGCACGACCTCGTGGTCGAGGCGCAGAGCGTCTGAGTCTCCCCCGACGTCGGCCGTACCGGGTGACCGGTGCGGCCGACGTCTGCATGTGGCCTGGGTCACGTCAAGAAATCCGCCGCTCTCCGTGACGTCGGGCGCCCCGCGTCGTTGAAGGGAGCAGAACCGTCTCTCGGTTCGGCCCCCGTCCCGCGACACCTGGAGACATCATGCGGAAGCTCACCCACGTCCTGGGGATCGGCGCGCTGCTGGCGGCGACCCTCGCGGTGCCCTCGACGGCCCTCGCCGCCACGTATCCCGACGCGGGCGTCCTGCCCACCGCGACGACGATCACGCTCCCGGACGGCGACACCGCCTGCGGCGAGACGATCACGATCAGCGCCAGCTCCAGCGGCGAGGGCAACCCGGCCGGCACGCTGACGGTGCAGGCCTTCGGCCGGACCGAGTCCGGCTCCGGCACCGTGTCGTTCTCCGTCGACACCCCCGCGGTGAGCTCCGCGAAGGTCTCGACCGTCAAGGCCTCGTTCACGCCGACCGACACGGCCCGTCACAGCCCTTCGTCGGCCTCGGTCGCCGTCACGGTGCTGCCGCGAAGCAGCGCGGACTGCGGCAACGGCGTCGCTCCCATCAGCGACACCGGCGACAGCAACGGCATCCTGCCGGACACGGGTGCCGGGGCGAGCCTCACGTGGCTCCTGGGCGCCGGCGTCCTGCTGATCGTCGTCGGCACCCTGCTCGTGGCCGCCCGTCGCCGCCGCGTGCTGAGCGCCTGACCCCAGGACACGACGTCGAGGGACGGCGCGTGATGCTGCCATGAGTCGTCGCTGGCTCACCGCCTGGCTGCTGATCGGCACCGTCGTGGTCGCCCTCGGAGCGGTCGCCGTGATCGTGGGCCTGCAGGCCCGCACGGCCAAGTCCAAGCTGACCGCCGTCTCGACCAACATCCAGGTGCTGCAGCAGGCCCTGGCCGACGGCGACGAGGACGCGGCGGTCCTCGCGCTGCGCGGCCTGCAGGTGTCCACGGAGGACGCCCGGGACGCCACCGACGGCGTGCTGTGGACCGTCGCCGCGCACACGCCGGTCGTCGGGCGCAACCTGTCGGCCGTCAGCACGACGGCCTCCGTCGTCGACACGATCGCCGACGACGGACTGAGCCCGCTCGTCGGCCCCGACCGGACCCTCGACCTGGCCGGCCTGGCGCCGAAGGACGGTCGCATCGACCTGGACGCCGTCAGCGCGCTGTCGACCCGCATGGAGACGACCCGCACGGTGTTCGCCGAGCAGGGGCGCCGCATCCGTTCGATCGACACCGACGGGCTGCTCGGCTCGGTCGGCGGCGAGATCGCTCAGGTGCAGGACAAGATCTCCTCCGCCCGCGGCGTCGTGGACGCGCTCAGCACCACGCTGCGGCTCATGCCCGACATGCTCGGCGGCTCCGGCCAGCGCACCTACGCCGTGATCTTCCAGAACAACGCCGAGATCCGCGCGACCGGCGGCATCCCCGGCGCGTACGTCCTGGTGACGGTCGACCGTGGCCGGATCACCCTCGGCGAGCAGGGCTCGGGCGCGGGTCTCGGGCAGCTCGAGCAGCCCGTCGCGCCGCTCACCGACGACGAGGTCGCGGTCTACTCCACCCGCCTCGGGCGCTTCTTCCAGGACATCAACCTGACGCCGAGGTTCTCCCGGACGGCCGAGCTGGCCCAGGCCTTCTTCGCCCGCGAGGACCAGCCGCTGGACGGCGTCCTGTCCGTCGACCCGGTCGCACTGTCGTACGTGCTCGCGGGCACGGGGCCGGTCGCGATCGACGACGGCTACACGGTCGGCCCGAACAACGTCGTGGACACCCTGCTGAACCAGTCCTACTTCGCCCTCCGGGACCCCGTGGCGCAGGACGACTTCTTCGCCGGGGCGGCCGGCGACATCTTCTCCGCGGTCGTCGACCAGCCGTCCGACCCGCAGCTGTTCGTCGCGGGCCTCGTGCGGGCCGCGCGCGAGCACCGGCTGCTGCTCTGGTCGGCCGACGCCGCGGAGCAGCGGCCCATCGGGACCAGCGCGGTCGGCGGTGCGCTGCCCGCCGGCACCGACACCCGGCCCGCGATCGGGATGTACCTCAACGACGGCACCGGCGCGAAGATGAGCTACTACCTCGACTTCGACACCGCCGTGACCCGCGTGCGGTGCCTCGAGGACCGTCAGGAGGTCCGACTGGCGACGACCCTCGTGTCGAACGCGCCGGCCGATGCCGCCCAGCTGCCCGAGTCGGTCGTCGGACCCGGCTACGGCACGGATCCCGGATCGATGCTCGTCACCTCGCGGGTGTACCTGCCACCGGGGGGCGAGATCGTCTCGGCGACGGTCGACGGCCGGCCGGCCGCGTACGAGCCGGCCACCGAGTCAGGGCGCACGGTCGCGAGGATCCCGCTGATCCTGGCGCCGCTGGACGAGCGCAGGCTCACCGTCGTGATCCGCACCGCCGCGGGCCAGACCGGCTCTCCCGTCGTGTCGACCACGCCGGGTCTGCGGGCCGGCACGCACCTGCGCGTCGACTCCCCCGCGTGCGGCTGACGCGGACGGGGGGCCGCTAGCCCGGCTGCGGCTCGAGCCGGCGCAGCGATCCCGCGACGGCCTGCACGGCCTCGGCGATCTGGTCGGCCGTGCGTCGGTGCACCTCGGGGCTGCGACGGTACGGGTCGTCGATGTCGACCTCGGACGGCGCGCGGGTGCGCTGGCGCGCCGCAGCGGCCACCATGGCCCGCAGGCCGTCGCGTCCCTCGGGCAGCTCCTCCTCGGCCTCGACCAGCGCGGCGAGCGCCGCGAACTCGACCAGCGTGAAGGTCCGACGCAGAGCCAGGGGGTTGAGCGACAGGACGCTGCTGCGGTGGGCCCGGGTGGCCGTGAGGATCAGGTCGGACGAGTCGACCAGGTACGTGCTGATGGGCCGGGACGCGAACGCGTCGGCCGACTGGCCCAGCCGCAGCAGCTCCATCGCGGACATCCCGTCCATGGGGGCGCCGTCGAAGCCGCGGACACCGGCGCTGCCGACCTCGAAGCGCTCGGGCGACAGGTTCGCCCGGAGCAGGATCTCGATCATCGGCGACCGGCAGATGTTGGCGGTGCAGACCGCGAGGACGCGGAACCGGTCCTCGGTCACCGCAGCACCGGTCGCACGTGCAGACCGGCCTCGGGGTCGACGAGGACCTCCTGCGCCGCCGCCACGCCGTCGGCCAGCAGCGTCGCCGCCGGGTCGACGTTGCGCTTGATCATCGCGAGCGCGATCGGTCCCAGCTCGTGGTGCCGGGCGGCCGAGCCCACGAACCCGACCCGGACGCCGTCGAGCAGCACGTCGGCGCCGTGCGGGGGCAGGTGGTCGACCGAGCCGTCGAGGTGCAGCAGCACCAGCCGGCGGGGCGGCCGACCCAGCGTGTGCACGCGGGCGACGGTCTCCTGGCCCCGGTAGCAGCCCTTGTCGAGGTGGACCGCGACCCCCAGCAGCCCGGCCTCGTTCGGGATGGTCTTGTCGTCGGTGTCGAGCCCGACCCGTGGGTGGCCCGCCTCGATGCGCAGCGCCTCCCAGGCCCACAGCCCGACAGGGTCGCCGAGCTCGGCCGGCAGGTCGACGAGCGTGGCCCTCGGCACGATCCGCCACACGAGCCCCGGGAGGCCGATGACCGCGAAGTCGGCGGAGACGTCGGCGATCTCGACCCGCATGAAGAACTTCATCCGCTCGAGGAACTCCACCAGCGGCGCGCCGGCACCGGGCTCGGTGTGCGCCCAGAACGTCTCGCCGTCGTCGATGCCCGAGAAGCCGTGCTCGATGCGACCCTGCGGCGACAGCAGCAGCACCTCGGTGGGCACCCCGGGTGCCAGGTCCTCGAGGAACTGCGTCGTGATGGAGTGCAGCCACGACAGACGGTCGGGACCGGAGATCGTGACGACGTCGTGGTGCGAGAGGTCGACGAACGTGCCGCCCTCGGTCAGGCGGTGCTGCTCGGCCGAGATCGCGCCGTAGTGGGCGGCCACCTCGTGGTCAGGCGCATTGCCGAACACGGCGCCGGGCAGGGCCAGGAGCGGGCTGTCAGACACGCTTGAGCCTCCCCCACTGGTGCGACTGCATCTCGTGGCCCTCGGCGGCCATGTCGTAGGCGTACATCAGGTCTCCGTCGACGAGGCCGTACATCCGCTGGCCGGCCGTGTACTCGGAGGCCGTGGGCGTGCGGGCCACGACGTCGGTCGCGAGCGTGACCCGAGCCCCGTCGACCTCGCCGTACCAGACCTCGGCGTGCCCCGTGGGGTGAGCGAGGACCAGCTCGAGCTGGCCGTCGCCGGCGGGCCGCAGGAAGCCGGTCTCGAGTGCCCCGGGGCCCACGCGCTCGCCCGCCTCGTCGGTGATCCAGGTGCGGCTGAAGTAGTGCAGGAACGGCCGGGTGTCGTGGGCGAGGATGACGTCCTGCTCGTACGTGTACGGCTCGATCGTGGGGTAGTCGGCCTGCCCGTTCCCGTGCCAGTTGCCGAGCATCCACACGACCGGCATCAGGTCGGGGTGGAGGTCGGAGGGGATCTCGAACGGCATGGTCCGATCCTATCTGCCCGCCCGAAAGGCCTTCCCGGCGCGACCGACGGGGCCGCGCCCTATGCTCGTCCCGACACGCGACGACAGAGTTGCCACGAGCCAATCGTGCAGAGCCTGCACGGACAGGGACCACCATGCCTGAGGACACCCGCCGGATCGCCATCACCGGCGTCAACGGCTTCGTCGGTCATCACCTGGCGACCGAGCTCCGCGCGGCGGGCCACCGCGTCGTCGGCATGGCCCTCGACGAGCACCCGGCGCCCGGCGTCGCGGACCTGCTCGACGACTACGTGGGCGTCGACCTGACGACCCGGTGGCCGGACGTCGACGTCGACGGCGTGATCCACCTGGCCGGGCTCGCGGCCGTCGGCCCCTCGTTCGACGCGCCCCAGCACTACATCGACGTGAACAGCTCGATCATGACGCTGCTGGGCGAAGCGCTGGTGGCATCGGGCTCCACGGCCCGGGTGGTCGTCGTCAGCAGCGGCGCGCTCTACGACCCCCAGCAGCCCATGCCGCTGTCGGAGTCGTCGCGCGTCGTCACGTCGTCGCCGTACGCGGTCAGCAAGCTGCTCGTGGAGCACCAGGCCGCGTACTACCGGGGCCGCGGCCTCGACTGCGTGGTCGCCCGGCCGTTCAACCACATCGGACCTGGACAGGGGCCCGGCTTCCTGGTCCCCGATCTCGTGACGGCCATCCGTGCACGGCCGGGCGGGCAGGGCCCCATCTCCACGGGCACTCTCACGACCCGGCGCGACTACACCGACGTCCGCGACGTCGCGCGGGCGTACCGCCTGCTGGTGACGGCCGACCGCCTCGACGACGACACGTTCAACATCTGCAGCGGCGCCAGCACCTCCGGCGAGGAGATCCTCGCCGAGCTCGCGACGCGGCTCGGCGTGCCCGACCTCGAGGTGACGCTCGACCCGACCCGCACCCGTCCGCACGACGCGCCCGACATCGTCGGCGACGCCTCCCGGCTCACCGCGAGCACCGGCTGGGAGCCGGCCATCCCGCTGGGCCGCACCCTCGACGACGCGATCGCGGCCCACCCCGCGTGAGGGCCGTCGTCCAGCGCGTCACCCACGCGCAGGTGGACGTCGACGGCGAGACCGTCGGCCGCATCGGCGTCGGCCTCATGGTCCTGCTGGGGGTCACGCACGACGACACCGTCGAGCTCGCCGAGCGCCTGGCGGCGAAGATCTGGAACCTGCGCATCCTGCGCGACGAGCGCTCGGCCTCCGACGTGGGCGCGGGCATCCTGGTGGTCAGCCAGTTCACCCTGTACGGCGACGCCCGCAAGGGGCGACGACCCACGTGGACCGCCGCTGCTCCCGGTCCGGTCGCCGAGCCTCTGTACGACGCGTTCTGCGCCGCCCTGCGGGCGTCGGGAGCCGATGTCGCCGAGGGTGTCTTCGGGGCCGACATGCAGGTCTCGCTGACCAACGACGGGCCCACGACCCTCCTGCTGGAGGTCTGAGCCCGGACGCACCGAGGTCCCCGCCGCGGACGACGGGGACCTCGATGACGCACTGTCGTCAGACGGCTACCGCGACCTCCGCGACGACGCCCTTGGCGGCCGTCACCGCGTTGTCGACCGAGACGGCCCGCGGGGCGAGGGTGCGCAGCGTCCACTGGCCGGGGCCGGCGAAGAAGCGGAACTGCCCCGTGGCCGAGGTCGGGACCTCGGCGGTGAACTCGCCCGTGCGGTCGAGCAGGCGCACGTACGCGTTGCCGACGGGCTCGCCGTCACGCGTCACGACACCCTGGATGACCGCCTGGTTGGCGACGTCGACGCCCTCGAGCGAGGGACCGCCCTTGACTGCGCCGCACATCAGGCAGCACCCGGCTCGTCGCCGAGGGCGACCGGGACGCCGCGCAGCGAGCCGTACTCGCTCCACGAGCCGTCGTAGTTCTTGACGTTGTCGTGGCCGAGGATCTCCTTGAGCACGAACCAGGTGTGCGAGCTGCGCTCGCCGATGCGGCAGTACGCGATGGTGTCCTTGCCGTCGTCGAGCCCGGCGTCGGCGTACAGCGCCGTGAGCTCGTCGTCGCTGCGGAACGTGCCGTCATCGTTGGCGGCCTTGCTCCACGGGACGTTGCCGGCGGTGGGGATGTGACCGCCGATCTGCGCAGCCTCCTGCGGCAGGTGCGCGGGGGCCAGCAGGCGACCCGCGTACTCGTCGGGGCTGCGGACGTCGATCAGGTTCTTGGTGCCGATCGCCTCGACGACCTCGTCGCGGTAGGCGCGGATCGAGGAGTCGGCGTCCTGCGCGGTGTACGTCGTCGCCGCACGGTCGGGCACGTCGGTCGTCAGCTCGCGAGAGTCGAGCTCCCACTTCTTGCGGCCGCCGTCGAGCAGGCGCAGGTTCTGGTGGCCGTAGTACTTCAGGTACCAGTACGCGTAGGCCGCGAACCAGTTGTTGTTGCCGCCGTAGAAGACGACGGTGTCGTCGTTGCCGATGCCCTTCGCCGACAGCAGGGCCTCGAGCTTGTCCTTGGAGACGAAGTCGTGACGCACGCCGTCCTGGAGGTCCTTCTTCCAGTCGAGCTTCACGGCGCCGGGGATGTGGCCCTTGTCGTAGGCCTCGGCGTCCTCGTCGACCTCGACGAGGACGATCGACGGATCGTTCAGGTTCTGCTCGACCCAGTCTGCGGTGACGAGCGCGGATTCGCGGCTCATGGGTTACCTCCGTTGTGCCCGGGTGGGCGTTGGTTGATGCGGGATGTGGTCGGGGTGGATGGGGGTCAGGCACCGGCCGGGGCGAGCCGGCGCAGCACGAGGTACAGCTCGCAGCCGAGGCACAGGCCGACGACCGCGTTGAGCAGGGCCGCCACGAGCGCCAGGCCCGTCGCGACGAGCGCCACCGTGGTCGCGCCGGCGATCAGGGTGACGAGCGCGACGGTCGTGAACGCCAGCCCCACCAGCTGGGCGAAGCGCGGCGGACGGGCGTCCTCGAGCTCGGCGGGCGGACCGAGGCGGGGACGGACGAGCGTCGCGTAGACGATCGCGTACGGGGACCTGGTCAGGCTGACCAGCGCGGCGATCGCGAACACGGCCACCTGCACGGCGAGCAGGATGATCCGCACCGGCTCGGAGGGGATCAGCAGCACCGCGGCGAGGACGACGGCGGTGATGCCGGCGACGACGCGCAGACCGCGTGGGTCCACCTGGGTGGGCTGGGACATCGTGCTCCTGGACTGTGGCTTCGGGACGGCACGCCGGACCCGGGAGGGACAGGGCGCGCGGGGCTGACGGCGGTACGGGTCAGCGCATTCGACACAGCGACGAGCGCGTGCGGCAGTTGTCCACTGCACGGCGGCGCGTCAGGTGTGTCGTCCGGAACATGAGTCCAAGAGTAGGGACATGAGCCGCGTCACTCATCGTCGAGTCCCACGATGTGGACACCTGTCCCACATCGTGGCGCGTCCGCCGTGATGGCAACGGTTATTGCGCCGGCTGGATGGCTCGGTCGAGGGCCACGAACACCTGCTCACGACGAGGGGCGCCCGACGCGCGGGTCGTGACGACGCCGTCCGCGTCGAGCACCAGCACGGTGGGGGTCCGCAGGATGTCGAGGTCCCGGACGAGCTGAAGGTTCGCCTCGGCATCGATCTCGACGGTCACGACACCCGGCACCGTCGCCGCGACGTCGGTGAGCACGGCCCGGGTCGCCCGGCACGGGGTGCAGAAGGCGCTCGAGAACTGCACCAGGGTCGCCCGCTCGCCGAGCCGGCCGCCGATCTGCTCGGCCGTGAGCCGCTCGCGATCGTCGGGCGCGGCAGCGACCGGGACGCGCGCCGTGGCGAACCGGCCGTTCTTCCAGCGCAGTGCGACGGCGATGGCCGTGGCGACCACCACGGCGAGGACGAGGACGAGAAGACCGGTCACGTCTCCAGCGTACGTCGCTACCTGAGACCCGGGACCGTCACGAGCTGGCCGCCGAGGTAGACGACGGGTGCCGCGAACGCGACGGCCATCGCCCCGGGGAACCCCCACCGGGCCGACGGCTGCAGGTTGCCGCGCGCCACGACCCGTGCGACGGCCTGCCCCAGGATCGCGAACAGGGCCGCGCCGGCGCCCACGACGACGCCGAAGAAGACCGTCGTCGGCGAGTCCACCGACGCCGCGACGACGGCTCCACCACCCGCGCCCGCGATCGTCGCGAGACCCAGGCACAACCACCGGTCGACCGGCAGCATCCAGACGACCAGACCGGCCGCCAGACCGGCCGCCCCGACCGCGACCGCCTCCGCATCGCCCAGCGACTGCGCCGTGCCGATCCAGCCGGCCGCGAGGGCTGCCACGACCGACAGGGTCACGGCATAGCCGACGGACTGCACCAGATGAGCGCGTCCGTCCTTGCGCAGCATCTGGGCCAGGAGGGCGATGAACACCGCCGCCACGACCGCCGGCAGCACGCCGGCCAGCATCCCGGTGTCCGTCGCCCCCACGACGTCCGCCGACGTCCCGTCCGCGCCGGCCAGCAGCCCCGGCTCGAGCGTCAGCACCGAGGCCACGACCCCGGCGACGACGGCCGGCACGAACCGCGGCGAGGCGATGACCGCGCCGGCGGGTGTCAGGAGGGGCGGCGCCGCGGCGACGAGCACCTGCGCGACGACGACGGCCACGGCGACCAGCACCACGTCCGCGTACGCGGCGAGCGTGATGACCCCTGCCAGAGCGAGGGACAGCAGGGTGGATCCGAGTCGTGACACCTGAGGCATGATGCCAGTCGTCGGCTCAGCCGCCCGCGAAAGGCGGCAGGAACTCGACGTTGACGCCAGGTGCGAGCGCGACCTCCGCCGGCTCCTTGGCCCCGACCGGCGTCTCGCCGACCAGGATCGAGCAGAACTCGATCACGTCGGCGAAGCGGTCGCGATGACCGTGCCGCCGGTGGATCTCGTCGAGCAGCTCCGCGAGATTCGTGGCAGCCACGTGCTCCTCGGCGATGCCTGCTGCTGCGCGCGCAGCAGCCCAGTAGTGCACTGTGACGTCGTTCTCATTCACGTCACCTCGTGGCAATTGATCCGACACATGTCGTATTGTTGACCATGCAACGAGGCCACGGTGACTCACCATGGCCTCTTCCCATACCCGCATGGGATTGCACTGCACACTGTGCCCGGCACGAATAGCAGCACCGGAGGTAGCGACGATGTCCCATCTGCTCCTGCTCACCAAGAGCACGCAGTCCTCGGTCGAGGTGCTGCCCGCCCTGGCGCTGCTGCCCCACCACGTCAAGATCCTTCCCGCCGAGGCCAGCGCCCTGCTCGACGCACCGCCCTGCGACGCCGTCCTGGTCGACGGTCGCCACGACCTCGCCCAGGTGCGCAGCCTGACGCGCGTCATCCGCACGACCGGTGTCGAGTGCCCGCTGATCCTGATCCTCACCGAGGGCGGCCTCGCCGTCGCCGCGTCCGACTGGGGCATGGACGACGTCATCCTCACGACCGCCGGACCGGCCGAGCTGGAAGCCCGTCTGCGGCTCGGCATCGGTCGCGTCGCGGCGACGCTCGACGGCGACACCGAGAGCCACGTCATCTCCTCGAGCGGCCTGGTCGTCGACGACGCGACGTACACCGCCAAGCTCGAGGGCCGCACGCTCGACCTCACGTTCAAGGAGTTCGAGCTGCTCAAGTTCCTCGCGCAGCACCCCGGTCGGGTCTTCACCCGCCAGCAGCTGCTGCAGGAGGTGTGGGGCTACGACTACTTCGGCGGCACCCGCACCGTCGACGTCCACGTCCGTCGGCTGCGCGCCAAGCTCGGCACCGACAACGAGACGCTGATCGGCACGGTCCGCAACGTCGGCTACCGCTTCGTGGCCACCAAGTCCGAGCCTGCTCGCGACACCGCCGACATCCAGGCCTGACACGATGGCCTCATGGCCCACCTGACCGCCCAAGGTCTGCTCGACCTGGTCCTCGACGAGGGCTCCTACGAGTCGTGGGACGAGCCCGTCGACCACTCGGGACTCGATCCGGCCTACCAGCAGGAGCTGGCAGCGGCCGCCCGGCGGTCCGGCACCGACGAGTCCGTCCTCACGGGGCGCGGCCTGATGCGTGGTCGACCCGTCGCGGTCGTCGTCAACGAATTCCGGTTCCTCGCCGGCTCGATCGGGCGTGCCGCCGCCCTGCGCATCGTGTCGGCGGTGCGACGCGCCACCGCGGAAGGCATCCCCGTGCTGGCGACGACGGCCTCCGGCGGCACCCGCATGCAGGAGGGGACGCCGGCGTTCGTGCACATGGTCGACATCACGCGGGCGATCATGGACCACCGCGAGGCCGGGCTGCCCTATCTCATCTACCTGCGACACCCCACGACCGGCGGGGTGTTCGCCTCGTGGGGATCGCTCGCGCACATCACGATCGCCGAGCCCGGTGCCCTCATCGGCTTCCTCGGCCCGAAGGTCTACGAGATCATGGAGGGCCGGCCGTTCCCGCCCGGCGTGCAGACCGCCGAGAACCTCGCCGACCGCGGCATCATCGACGCCGTCGTGCTGCCCGACGAGCTGCCGCTGCTGGTCGACAGGGCGCTCGGCCTGCTCGTCGATCCCCCGCTGCCGCAGACCCGCGAGCTGCGCACCGCCGAGGTGCGCCGTGAGCGGACCGCGTGGGAGTCGATCCAGATCACCCGGTCGCCTCGGCGCGCGGGCGTCCGCGAGGTGCTCCGCTACGGCAGCGACGCGACCGTCCGGCTGCAGGGCACCGAGAAGGGCGAGCGCGACAGCGCCATGATCGTCGCCCTCGCCCGGCTCGACGGTCAGCCGTGCGTCGTGATCGGCCAGGACCGGACCACCCAGACGCGGTTCAAGCCGATGGGACCGGCAGCTCTGCGCGAGGCCCGGCGCGGGATGCGGCTGGCCAACGAGCTGCGGCTCCCGCTCGTGTCGTTCATCGACACACCGGGCGCCGAGCTGTCCCCCGAGGCCGAGGAGGGCGCCATCGCCGGCGAGATCGCGCGCTGCATCAGCTGGATGTCGACGATGCGGGTGCCCACCGTGTCCGTGCTGCTGGGCCAGGGCTGCGGCGGCGGGGCGCTGGCGCTGCTGCCGGCCGACGTCGTGATCGCCGCCGAGAACGCCTGGCTGTCACCGCTGCCGCCCGAGGGGGCCAGCGCGATCGTCCACGGCGATCTCGACCACGCCGCCCAGATGGCCGAGGCGCAGCGGGTCGGCGCCCTGGACCTGTTCGAGAACGGCACGGTCCACCACGTCGTCCCGGAGCCGGCCGGGGACGCCCCCGAGTCGTTCGCGCGGGCCGTCGCCGCCGAGGTCGGCGCCCAGCTCGTGGCCCTGAGGTCGCGATGAGCCTCGTCGAGCTGGCCGAGCGGGCCGAGCAGGCCGACGGGGTCGCGCCCTTCAACGAGGCGTCGCTGCTCGCGCTGCGCGACGGCGCGCGGGCGCGCGTCATCGTGCAGCAGCCCGATCGCGACGGCAGGACCGTCGCGGCGGCGTACGCGGTCGGCGACGCACCCGTGGAGATCGTCGTCGACCCCGCGCGACGTCGCAGCGGCATCGGACGCCGTCTGCTCGAGGAGCTGGTCGCCGACGGCGAGGACCGCTTCTGGGCGCACGGCGACCTGCCCGCGGCGCAGGCGCTGGCGGCGTCTTCGGGGCTGGTGGCCGAGCGGACGCTGCTGGTGCTGCGGCTGACGTTCGACGGACCGCCGACGCCGGAGCAGGTGCCCGACGGGGTGACGCTGCGGACGTACGTCCCCCAGGACGCCGACGAGATCGTCGCGGTCAACGCCCGTGCCTTCGCGCACCACCCCGAGCAGGGGGCCATGGACCGGGCCGATCTCGACCGTCGGATGTCGTCCGACTGGTTCGATCCCGCGGGCCTGTTCGTCGCCGAGCGGGACGGGCGTGTCATCGGCTTCCACTGGACCAAGGTGGAGGACGGCATCGGAGAGGTCTACGTCGTCGGCATCGACCCCGATGCGCAGGGCGGGGGGCTCGGCACGGCGCTGACCGCCCGGGGCCTGCGGCACCTCCACGAGCGCGGCCTGCCGGTCGTCGACCTCTACGTCGAGGGCGACAACGCCCCGGCGCTGAAGGTCTATCGCAACCTCGGCTTCCAGGACCACGCTCGCGACACGCTCTACGCCCGCCCGACCCCGCCGGACCCCCACCCCCACCCCTGACGCTGACGCGCGGGTTGCGCCCCGCTCACGCGCGGGTTCCGCCCCGCTGGCGCGCGCATTCCCGATCTGCCACGCCTTACCGGGTACACAATCAACGCATCGGTGGGACGCAAGCCACGCCTCAGCAGGACGCAAGCCACGCGTCGGTGGGACGCAAGCCACGCGTCAGCAGGACGCAAGCCACGCGTCGGTGGGACGCAAGCCACGCGTCGGTGGGACGCAAGCCACGCGTCGGTGGGGCGGAACCCGCGCGTCAGCGGGGGTGGGGTCAGGTGAGGCCGCGCTGGAGGGCTGCGGCGACGCGGCGGGCGGCCTTCGGCGCCGTCCGGCCGATCGCGACCATGTTGACGAAGCCGTGGATCAGGCCCTCCTCGCAGACGTGCTCGACGCGGACGCCCGCGGCGCGCAGCTTGTCGGCGTAGGCCGTGCCCTCGTCGAGCAGCGGGTCGAAGCCGGCCGTCACGACGTACGCCGGCGCCACCCCGGCGACGTCCCCGTGCAGGGGCGACAGCCGCGGATCGGCCCGGTCCTCACCTCCGACGAGGTAGTTCTCCTCCGCCAGGTCCATGAACGCCTTGGTCAGGAAGAAGCCCTCCGCGTACGTGTGCCGGCTCGGTGCGGTGTCGCGGAAGTCGGTCGCGGGATAGATCAGGAGCTGGAACGCCGGCGACGGCCCGCCGGCCGCGACGGCCTGCTGGGCGACGACCGCCGCGAGGTTGCCGCCCGCGCTGTCGCCGCCCACGGCGATCCGGTCGGCGTCGATGCCGAGCCCCTGGGCGTGCTGGACGATCCAGGCCCACGCCGCCATCGCGTCGTCGACCGCCGCCGGATAGGGCGCCTCGGGCGCGAGCCGGTAGTCGACCGCGACGACGCGCACCTGCGCCTCCTCCGCCAGGAACCGGCACGTCGCGTCGTGGCTCTCCAGGTCGCCGTAGATCCAGCCACCACCGTGGAAGAACAACAGGGCCGGTGACCGGCCGGACAGCCCCCGTGGGGTGTAGAACCGCAGCCCCAGCGGGCCGCCGGGGCCGTCGATCGTGCGGTCCGTGACCGCGCCGATCGGCTGGCTGCCCCCGGCCAGGCGGGACGACGCGACGATGATCCGCCGTCCCCGGCTGATCGACACGGTCTCGGCCGCGGGTCCCTCGAGCTGCTGCAGCTTGAGCAGCAGCTGCATCTCCGGGTCGAGGGTGCGGCCGGCGACGACGACGGGCGCGCCCGCGAGTCGGGCGATGACCGGCCGCGGAAGCTGCATCAGCGAACGGGCGGTGACACCTCGGACGGCGCCGAGCAGCTGGGGGACGAGAGCCATGGACCTACGCTAGCGCCGGCGAGGCCCCGGATGATCGTTCAATCCGCGTTCATCTTCGTCTGAGACCCTGGGGTCGTGGACACACACGACATGGCCGTCGCCGACCTCGAGGACCCGGCGTCACCCGACGAGTTCGACGTCGACCCGCCCTTCGACCCTGCGCAGAGCGCTCTGCCCGCCGACCGCTTCCTCGACCGCGAGCTGTCGTGGATCGCGTTCAACTCGCGGGTCCTGGAGCTGGCGCAGGACGACGAGCTGCCCCTGCTCGAGCGGGTGCGGTTCGCGGCGATCTTCGCCAGCAACCTCGACGAGTTCTTCATGGTCCGCATCGCCGGCCTGAAGCGGCGCATCGCGGCCGGTGTCGCGATGCCGTCCGCGAGCGGCCTGAACCCGCGCAACGTCCTGACCCGCAGCCTCGCGACGAGCCAGGAGCTCATGGTCCGGCACGCCGAGACGTACCACGACCACCTCGTCCCGGCACTGGCCGCCGAGGGCATCGAGCTGCTGCACTGGGACTCCCTGCGCCCCACCGAGCAGGAGCAGATCAGCGCCCTCTACCGCGATCGCGTGTTCCCCGTCCTGACCCCCCTCGCGGTCGACCCGGCCCACCCGTTCCCCTACATCTCGGGCCTGTCGCTCAACCTGGCGCTGGTGATGCGCAATCCCGCGACGGGCAAGGACCACTTCGCCCGCGTCAAGGTGCCACCCATCATCAACCGCTGGATGGAGGCCGACCCGGGCCGATTCGTCCCGCTCGAGGAGGTCATCGCGGCGCACCTCGACCTGCTGTTCCCCGGCATGGAGGTCATCGCGCACCACGCCTTCCGCGTGACCCGCAACGAGGACCTCGAGGTCGAGGAGGACGACGCCGAGAACCTCCTGAAGGCCCTCGAGAAGGAGCTGCTGCGCCGCAAGTTCGGCCCCCCGGTGCGGCTCGAGGTCGAGGAGTCGATCGATCCCGGCGTGCTCGAGCTGCTGGTGTCGGAGCTGGGCGTCACGTCCGACGAGGTGATCCGCCTCAAGGGTCCGCTCGACCTGCGCAGCCTCAACGAGATCGCCGATCTCGACCACCCCGAGCTGCGCTACGAGCCGTTCGTGCCCGGCACCCACCAGCACCTGGCCGAGGTCGAGACCGCCAAGCCCGCCGACCTGTTCAGCGCGCTGCGCAAGCGGGACGTGCTGGTGCACCACCCGTACGACTCGTTCGCGACGAGCGTGCAGCGCTTCATCGAGCAGGCCGCGGCCGACCCGCACGTCCTCGCGATCAAGCAGACGCTGTACCGCACGTCCGGGGACTCCCCCATCATCGACTCGCTGATCGACGCCGCTCGCGCCGGCAAGCAGGTGCTGGTGCTGGTCGAGATCAAGGCCCGGTTCGACGAGCAGGCCAACATCCGCTGGGCCCGCAAGCTCGAGCGCGCCGGCTGTCACGTCGTCTACGGGCTCGTGGGGCTCAAGACCCACTGCAAGCTCGCGCTGGTCGTGCGCGACGAGCCGGACGGCCTGCGGCGCTACGCGCACATCGGCACCGGCAACTACAACCCCAAGACTGCGCGACTGTACGAGGACTTCGGCCTGCTCACCGCCGATCCCGCCATCACGCACGACCTCACCGACCTGTTCAACAACCTGTCGGGCTTCGCGCAGGACTTCTCGTACCAGCGGCTCATGGTCGCCCCGGCCGGGCTGCGCGACGGGATCGTCGAGCGCATCGACACCGAGATCGCCCACCACCGCGCCGGCCGCCCCTCGGGCATCCGCATCAAGGTCAACTCGCTCGTCGACGAGGCCGTCATCGACAAGCTGTACGAGGCGTCCCGCGCCGGCGTCGAGGTCGATCTGGTCATCCGCGGCATCTGCACGCTCCGCCCGGGCGTCCCTGGCCTGAGCGACAACATCCGGGTCCGCAGCATCCTCGGCCGGTTCCTCGAGCACAGCCGGGTCTACTGGTTCGCCGGGGGCGGGGAGCCCGAGGCATGGATGGGCTCGGCCGACCTGATGCACCGCAACCTCGACCGCCGCGTCGAGGTGCTCGTGCGGGTGCCGTCGCCCGAGCACACCGAGCTGCTCGGCGACCTCCTGGCGCGCTCGGCCGATCCCGGGACGACGTCGTGGCACCTCGACGGCGAGGGTGGCTGGACGCATCACGTGGGCACGTCGAACCTGCAGTCGGTGCTGATCGACCGAGCCCGTTCGCGCCGCTCCCGCTGACCCCTCTGCCGCGTCGACCCGTCCCGGTGGGCTAGGGGCAGGACGCGAACAGGGCCGGACCCTCGCCGCTCATGTACGCCGACTCGTCGGGGTCGACGTCGAACCGCAGGACCGCGACGCTGCCGTCGACCGTCGAGCCCCGCAGCCGCAGGGAGTCCTCGACGCGGCCCGAGCGGCCGATGAACGGCCCCGTGGTCAGCGCCGACCGGACGCGCAGCTGCTCCGCCGCCTCGGCGGGTGACGCGAAGGCCGCGGCGAAGCCGATGCTCTGCGAGCGGGGTCCGTCGACGAGCCCCCGGCCGGTGAACGTCGGTGCTGCCAGGGCGCCGACGCGGCCGACCGCCGCGTCGGCCTGCGCCTGCACGTCGGCGCCGGCGGCGTCCAGCGACGTCGCGCGGCACCCGAAGGTCCGCGACTGGACGACCACGGTGTCGGACCCGGCGAGCGTCTCGGCGACGTCGGCGATCGGACGGACCGAGAGCGCCGACCGGTCGTCGCCGCGGATGGTCGCCAGGACCCGTGGCACGTAGCCGGCCCGGTCGGCCGCGACGACGAGCCGCCGGTCGCGCAGGACCGCGAGATGGCCGAGCGTCGACGCCAGCTCGGGACCGACGGCGGTGGCGCCGGCGGCATCGATCGTCCAGACCGCGCCACGTCGCGTGTACCCGAGCGCGACGAGCCGGTCCTCCACGGCGTCGATCGAGACCGAGTCGGCGAGTCGGGCGACCATCGCGGCACCTGTCGGCGCCTGCCCGTACGCCTCCCACTCCAGGTCGGCGGCCGACCAGCCGAACGCCTCGTCCATGTCGCCGACGACCCGCCCGAGGACGGAGCGCGTCGTGAGGTCGCGCAGCGAGGCGTCATCACCCAGCGCCGCCCGGGTGGCAGCGGTCGACGACCGGCCCAGCCCCAGGTCGGCGCGGATCGCGGCCCAGTCGGTGAAGCCCGCGACGAGCGTCCCGGCCGGCAGGGCGTCGAGCGCCGACGCGAGCGACGTCCGGGTGTCGGGCTCGCGCGCGGACGCCCACGACCCGATCGCGATCGCCACGGCTATGGCCGCCAAGGGGGCGACGACACGACGCACGAACGGGCCACGACGCACTGGGGCTGCTCCTCCCACACCGGATGTTCACTTCCCCGGGGGACAATACGCACCATGGCCAGTGAACGGATCATCACGGCCGCGGGCGGCGTCGTGTGGCGCAAGCGCCCCGGCCCCCGCGAGCCGCACGTCGAGGTCCTCGTCGTCCACCGCCCGTCGTACGACGACTGGACGTTCCCCAAGGGAAAGTCCGACCCGGGTGAGAGCCCGCAGGAGACGGCCGTGCGCGAGATCGGCGAGGAGGCCGGCGTGCGGGTCCGGCTCGGCCACCCGCTGCAGCAGATCTCCTACGCCGTGAGCGGGGGCACCAAGCAGGTCGCGTACTGGTGCGCCCGCGTGGTCGGTCCCGACGAGGACACCCCGTTCGTGCCGAACGACGAGGTCGACGAGATCCGCTGGGTCGGCGTGCGCGAGGCGCGGGCGCTGCTGACGTACGAGCACGACGCCGAGCTGCTCGAGGAGTTCCGCGACCTGCGGGAGCGCCAGGCCCACCGCACCCGCACCCTGGTGGTGCTCCGCCACGGCAAGGCCACCCCGCGCTCGCAGGACGTCGACGACCTCGAGCGGCCCCTGACGTCGGCCGGTGACGTCCGGGCCCATCAGCTCGTGCCGCTGCTCGCCGCGTACGGCATCCGGCGCGTCGTCAGCAGCCCGGCGCTCCGCTGCGCCCAGACCGTCGAGCCGTACGCCCACTCGATCAGCACGTTCCTCGAGATCGACGACCGGCTCTCGGAGCAGACCCGTTCGGCGCAGGTGCAGCGCTCCGTCGCGGCGCTGCTCGACCGCAAGAAGCCCGTCGTCCTGTGCTCGCACCGACCCACGCTGCCGTGGATCCTGGACGCGATCGGGGTCGACCTGACGGAGCTGGCGCCGGGCCGGGCGATCGTCGTGCACCACCGCGGCGGCACGGTCCACGCCACGGAGCTCATCTGAACCGCGGCCGATCTCGACCGTTCCGGCACCGTTCACCGTCCGTTCACCCTCGGGCGGAGATCGATACACCTGCGCTGCCTACGTTCACGGCGTACGCATCAACAGATCCCAGAGAGGGACACCCCCGTGAACCGCAAGAACCTGCGAATCGCTGCCCCCGCGGCCATCCTCGCGCTCGGCCTGGCCCTCAGCGCCTGTGGCGCCGGCAACGAGGACTCCTCGTCCGACGCCGGCTCGCCCGCGTCCGGCGACAGCGTCTCCGGCACGCTCAACGGCGCCGGCTCCAGCGCCCAGGAGGCGGCCGTCGCCGCCTGGAAGGCCCAGTTCCAGACCGCCAACCCCGACGCCACGGTCAACTACGACCCGGTCGGCTCGGGCGGAGGCCGCGAGCAGTTCATCGCCGGCGGCGTCCAGTTCGCCGGCTCCGACGCCTACCTCGAGGACGAGGAGCTGACCGGCGCCAAGGAGAAGTGCGGCAGCGACATCGTCGAGGTCCCGACGTACGTCAGCCCCATCGCCGTGGTCTACAACCTCGACGGCGTCGACGACCTGAACCTGTCGGCCAGCACGATCGGTGCGATCTTCGAGGGCACCATCACGAAGTGGAACGACGACGCGATCGCCGCCGACAACCCGGACGCCGACCTCCCGGACACCAACATCACGGCCGTCCACCGCTCGGACGACTCGGGCACGACCAAGAACTTCACCAACTACCTGGAGGCCGCCTCCGAGGGTGGCTGGACGCAGGGCGAGGTCGAGACCTGGCCGCTGAAGGGTGGCGAGGGTGCCGAGGGCACGTCCGGCGTCATCTCCGCCGTGTCCGGCGGCAACGGCACGATCGGCTACGCCGACGAGAGCCAGGCCGGCGAGCTCGGCAAGGCCAACGTCAAGGTCGGCGAGGAGTTCGTCGCGCCGACGCCCGAGGCCGCCGCCAAGGTGCTCGACACGGCGACCCCGGTCGAGGGCCGCGACGCCACCGACATCGCCGTCGACATCGACCGCACCACGACCGAGTCGGGCGTCTACCCGATCGTCCTCGCGTCGTACCAGATCGCCTGCGCCACCTACGAGGACGCCGCGACGGCCGACCTCGTCAAGGCCTGGCTGACCTACGTGACGAGCACCGAGGGCCAGGGCGCTGCCGCGGACGCCGCCGGCTCGGCGCCCCTGTCGGGCGACTTCGCCACCAAGGTCCAGGCCGCGATCGAGACGATCAAGGCTGCGTGACCCCAGGTCCTTGGGCCTGCCGAGACACCGTCTCGGCAGGCCCGAGGACCGCCCCGGTGGTCCACGGACCGCCATCCCCATCTCGACATCTGACAGCTGAAAGGCACCGCCTGTGACCAGCACGCTGGAACCGCGTCGCAAGCGCTCCACCGTCGTCCGCCCCGGTGACCGCATCTTCTCCGGGCTCTCGACCGGCGCGGGGATCCTGATCCTGGTCGTCCTGGCCGGCGTCGCCGCCTTCCTCACGATCGAGGGCATCCCGGGCATCCTGGCCGACCCCGACGAGGTCAAGAGCGGCCAGAGCTTCCTGCCCTACGTGTGGCCGCTGGTCTACGGCACCCTCATCGCGGCGACGATCGCCCTGCTGATCTCGGTGCCCGTCGCGATCGGCGTCGCCCTGTTCATCTCGCACTACTCGCCCCGCAAGCTCGGCCAGGTGCTCGGCTACCTGATCGACCTGCTCGCCGCCGTGCCGAGCGTCGTGTACGGCCTCTGGGGCATCGGCTTCCTGGCCCCCAAGATGGCCCCCATCTACGAGTGGCTCGACGCGCACGCCGGCTTCATCCCCTTCTTCGCGGGCCC
>Ga0247730_1000311_pt1 | contig 40864 bp, 40 predicted proteins | sample UWRJL073202C2_FD_180959 | JGI IMG/M metagenome (GOLD analysis project Ga0247730, IMG submission 180959) | Plant litter microbial communities from Arlington Agricultural Research Station in Wisconsin, United States - UWRJ-L073-202C-2 | ecosystem: Environmental > Terrestrial > Plant litter >... | reverse complement strand
CGTTGGAGGCGCAGCGGACAACATCCGTGCGAGGCGGTACGTCGCCAAGTACACGATCAACCCCGCCATCGCGCACGGCCTCGACGACGAGATCGGCTCGATCGAGCCCGGCAAGCTGGCCGATCTCGTGCTGTGGGACCCGCGCTTCTTCGGCATCCGGCCCGAGGTCGTCATGAAGGGCGGGGCGCTCGTCTGGGGCGCGCTCGGTGATCCGAACGCGTCGATCCCCACCCCGCAGCCACAGCTCATGCGGCCGACGCTGATCGACCCCGCGGACGGCACGGGCGCCGATCTCTCCGTCACGTTCGTCGCCCCGTCGGCGATCGAGGACGGGCTGGCCGGACGACTCGGGCTGCGCCGCCGTCTCGTCGGGATCAAGCCCACGCGGGACGTCGGCAAGGCCCAGATGATCAACAACGACGCGCTGCCCGACATCCGTGTCGAGCCCGAGACGTTCGCGATCCACGTCGACGGCGAGCTCGTCGTGCCGGCACCGGCCGAGACCCTGCCCCTGACCCAGCTGTACTCGCTGTTCTGATGACGACCACCGTCCCGCCGGACCTCGTCCTGATGCTGCTCGCGGACGCACGCCTGCCGACGGCCGGGCACACGCAGTCGGCGGGGCTCGAGCCGGCGGTCGCACAGGGGCTGCGAGCCGTCGACGTCCCCGACTACATCCGTCTGCGCCTGCGGACCGTCACACGGGTCGAGGCCGCGACGGCGGTCGTCGCCCTGCACCACCTGCGCCAGGGGCTGCCGATCGCGGACGTCGAGACGGCCTGGGCGGCCCGCACCCCCAGCGCCGCGATGCGGGCGACGTCACGGTCGATGGGACGCGCGCTGCTGCGGGTCGTGCGTCTCCTGTGGCCCGACGACCCGTCGGTGGCGACGCTGGCCCCTGGCGTCTCGCGCGCCGTCGCCCTCGCCGCCGTCGCGGACGCCTGCCACCTGGCGCCCGTCGCACTCGCTCGTCTGGTCGGCTACGACGACGCGCAGACCGTCGCAGCGGCGTCGCTCAAGCTGCTGCCCCTCGACCCCGCCGACGTCAGCGCGTGGGTGCTCGACGCGCTGCCGCTCGTCGACGACCTCGCCCTCGAGGTCGCCCCCCTGACCGTGCCCGCCGCGATCCCCGCGCCGGGCGCTCCCATGATCGAGGCGTGGGCCGAGGCCCATGCCGTGTCCACCCGGAGGTTGTTCAGTGCCTGACATGCCCATCCCCACCGATCGCGCGCTGCGGATCGGCGTCTGCGGACCCGTCGGAACCGGCAAGAGCTCGCTCATCGCCCTGCTGTGCCGTGAGCTCGCCGACCAGCTGCAGCTCGCCGTGGTCACGAACGACATCTACACCGACGAGGACGCCCGCTACCTCCGCTCGGCCGGCGTGCTCGAGCCGGAACGCATCCGCGCCGTCGAGACGGGCGCGTGCCCGCACACGGCCATCCGTGACGACATCACGGCGAACCTGCTGGTCGTCGAGGAGCTGGAGGAGGAGTTCGCGCCGCTCGACATCGTGCTCGTCGAGTCCGGCGGCGACAACCTCACGGCGACGTTCTCGCCGGCCCTCGTCGACACGCAGATCTTCATCATCGACGTCGCCGGCGGCGGAGACGTCGCCCGCAAGGGCGGACCCGGCATCACCCGCGCCGATCTGCTGATCGTCAACAAGACCGACCTCGCACCGCACGTCGGCGTCGACCCGGTCCTGATGGTCTCGGACGCCTCGGCGGTGCGCGGCGGTCGTCCGGTCATCGCGCTGTCGCGGCGCGACGCGCTGTCGGTGACGGAGCTGACGGAGTGGGTGCTGGGCCAGCTCGCGCAGCACCGCTCGGGTGCGCTCGTCCCCGCCGATCCCGGTCCGATGGCCCCGCACGGTCACGCCGACGGCGTCGTCCACGCCCACGATGCCGGCGATGACGCTCACACCCACGCGCACGCGTGACGGGCTGAGCCGCACCCGCGTCGAGGTGACGCGTCCGGCGGCGGGAGGACGGGCGTCCGTGTCGATGGACACGGACGGACCGAGCGACCGTCCGGTCATCAGGCCGATGCTGATGGCCAGCGACGAGGCCGGCGCGGTCGTGTCCCTCGTGCCGGACGGTGCCTTGTTGCTGGCGGGCGACGCGATCACGATCGAGATCACGGTGGGTCCCGGCGCGCGGCTCGAGCTGGTGGAGCCGGCCGGGACGGTCGCGTACGCGATGGACGGTGCCAGCGCCTCGTGGCACGTCGCGGTCGATCTGGCGCCGGCGTCGACGCTCGTGTGGGCGGGGGAGCCGTTCGTCGTCGCGGAGGGGGCGACGGTCGACCGCAGCACGACGATCCGCTGCGGCACAGGAGCATCGATGGCCTGGCGGGAGACGCTCGTGCTGGGCCGTCACGGCGAGCGCCCCGGGACGCTGAGCCAGGGGCTCAGCGTGCTGGGCCACGGCGACGTGCCGCTCCTGCGTGAGGACCTCGAGATCGGGCCGGCGTCGCACCACCTACTGCTGGGCGGCGCCCGGGCGGTCGGCTCCGTGCTCGTGCTGGGTCGCCGCCTGCCCGTCGACCTGGCCCACGGGTCGGGGACGCGGCTGGAGCTCGAGGCCGACGGGACGATGATCCGTCACCTGGGGCTGGAGGCGCACCGCGCCACGTCGGCAGTGACCTGGGCCGCCGCACGCCGTGCCGTGGCGTGAGTCAGGTCGCCCAGGCGATCTGCTGCTGGATGTCGAACTCGAGGTCGTCCGCCGCGGCCAGGTAGACGTCCTGGTCGAGCAGGTTGCCGTCGAGCCGCACGAGGCCACGGGGTCCGTCGTAGAACGTCCCGGTCTCGATCGACGCCACCGCGTCGATCCCGATGCCGCCGCAGCGGCGGCCGACCCACGCGAGGAACTTGATCGCCTCGTAGCAGGACTCGCCGACGGCGTTCAGCGCCGGCGCCCAGGGGCCGTGGCGCCGGTAGTAGGCGGTGGCGAGCTCGCGCCCCTCGATGGTGTCCATCTTGTCGAAGTAGGCGGCGGCGGCGTAGAGGTTCTGGTTGGCCGCGGCACCGGCACCCAGCAGGGTGTTCTCCTCGATCGCGGGGCTCAGCCGGGTCAGGCGGTCAGCGAGACCCTGCCGCGCGAACTGACGGTTGAAGTGCACCGCGTCCTGGCCCATCAGCAGCATGATGACGCCGTCGACCTCACCCCCGCGCAGCTCGTGGATCACCGAGGTGAAGTTGGTCGTGCCGAGGGGCACGTACGTCTCGCTGACGATCTCCGAGGCGGACCCCTGCAGGGCCTGGCGGGTCGTGGTGCCGGTGACCCGCGGGAAGACGTAGTCGTTGCCGACGATCGACCAGCGGCCCACCCCCAGCTGCTCGCGCATCCAGTGGGCGGCCGGCAGGATCTGGTTGACGGGCCGCTCACCCAGCATGAAGACGCCGGGGGTGTCGTCGCGTCCTTCGTGCATCGCGGCGTAGGCGTAGACGACCTGGCCGCCGATGCGCCGCGTGATGGCCTGACGGACCGCCGAGATGTGCCACCCGGCCACGGCCTCGACGGCACCGGAGTCGACCAGTGCGCCGACCTCGGCCGCCACGACCTCGGGATGACGTCCGCCGTCGACGACGACGAGCTCGATCTCCCGCCCGGCGATGCCGTCGCGGGCGTTGAGCTGCTCGACGGCGAGCTCGCCGCACGCGAGGCACGACGGACCGTAGATGCCCGTGGGCCCCTGCAACGGCACCACGAACGCCACCGGCAACGTCTCGCGCCGGCGGTGTGGCTCGATGCGGGTGGCGGTCAGGGGAGCTCCAGTCGTCGCGTCGCTCGGTCGTTCTTCACAGTCTGCGGCACAATGGTCGTATCCAGTGCGATGTCAGGCAAAAGTCACGCTCACGACGCTGAAACGCAACATGGCTGTGATGAACTGACGAGGTGGAAGGGATGGCGATGACGCAGGCTGATGTCACCAGCGCGACGTTGCGGCTCAAGCACGCCGAGCTCGCCCTGCGACGCACCCTGCAGCCAGTGCTCGACGCCGAGCAGGTCACCTTCGAGCACTGGCAGGTGCTGGCGGCGCTGCTCGAGCAGCCAGGCCTGCGGATGACCGATCTGGCGGAGGCGGCCGTGCTGCCCGCGGCGACCCTGACGCGTCACGTCGACCGTCTGGTGGAGCAGGCGCTCGTCATCCGGCGCGTCGACCCCGATGACAAGCGCCGCGCGGTCGTGGCGCTGTCACGTCGCGGCGAGCAGCTGGCCGCGCGGCTGAGCGGCATGGAGTCGAAGGCCACGGCGATCTCCGGTGCTGCGGACGTCGTCGCCGCTCGCGGCTGACCGCGCTTGCGTTCGAGGACGCCGCGGATACCGTGAAGCAATGACCTCGTTCAGTGATGCCCAGATCGAAGACGCCCTCGACGGACTGCCCGGTTGGTCGCAGGAGGGCGAGGCGATCGTCAAGTCGTTCGAGTTCGACGACTTCGCCGCCGCGATCGCGTTCATCAACCGCGCGGCCGGGCCCATCGACGAGATGAATCACCACCCGGAGTGGACCAACGTCTACAGCCGCGTCGACATCCGGCTGACCAGCCACGACGTCGGGGGAGTCACCGACCGCGACGTGCAGCTCGCTCGTGTGATGGAACGGCTCGCCGCGGCCTCGTAGACAGCGTCAGGCCCAGAGGTTCGAGCCGAACTGGAACCAGATCGCGGCGATGACCACGACGTACCAGAGGATGTTGATCAGGAGCGTCCAGTCGTTCACGAATCGTGAGACCGGGTTGCCGGGCAGGAACTCGCGGAGGTTGCGCGCGGTCGTCCAGACGAAGATCGGGATCATGATCGTCCACACGACCATGCACCACGGGCAGAGCTTCTGGATGTCGTAGATGCTCTGCGTCTGCAGCCAGGTGACGAAGCCGATGCCGAAGACGGTGCCGGCCTGCAGGCCCAGCCACACGAAGTCGGGGAGCTTGACCCGCGCGACGGCGAGGACTCCCAAGGTCACGACGATGGCGAAGCCGGCGACGCCGATGATCGGGTTCGGGAAACCGAAGGCCGACGCCTGATCGGTGTTGATGACGCCACCGCAGCTCACGAACGCGTTGAGGTCGCACGACAGGGCCTTGTCGGGATTCTTGAGGAACTCGATCTTGTCGATGATCAGGATGGCCGCGGAGAGCAGCCCGATCGCGCCGCCGACCGTCAGCAGCCAGCCGAGTCCTCGGTCGTCGGATTCGTACGTGCCGAGATCGTCCCGCTCCTCGGTGGTCTGCGCAGTCATGACAGTGATCCTAGATCCACGTCGCAAGATGTCCGATCAGGTCTGGCAGTGGGGACACCAGAAGACGTCGCGCTCGGTCGTCGGGCGGTCGCCGAGCTTGCCGCTGCGCAGGCGGGTGCCGCACCGCCGGCAGCGGGCCCGTTCGCGGTTGTAGACCCAGCGGTCCTCGCCCGTGCGGGTGCTGCCCGTGAACGACCGCTCGACGCGGGACTTGTTGACGTCGAGCATGCGCTGACCGCGGGAGATGACGCGCCGCAGATCGGCGACCTCGCCCACCGGACGGGTCGGCAGCAGCCCCATGATGAACAGCAGCTCGTTGACGTACTCGTTGCCGAAGCCCGCGAGGTTGCGCTGGTCGAGCAGCGCGAGGAACACCGGACGCGCGGGATCGGCCCCCGTGCGCTGCACCGCCTCGTCGAGGTCCCAGCCCGGCCCGAGCAGGTCGGGGCCCAGGTAGCCGACGGCCGACTCCTCGTCGGCGAGATCGAGCACCTCGAGGATGCCGAGCGAGTAGCCGACCGTCTGCCACTCGTCGTTCTCGAGCACGGCGCGCGCGGAGTGTCCGGGGCGCCGCCAGTCGCTGCCGAGCCGGTACACGTGCCAGGCGCCCTCCATCTTGAGGTGCGAGTGGATCGAGTGCAGCGGCGTGCGGATCAGCAGGTGCTTGCCGTGGCTGACCACCTCGTCGACGACCTCTCCGGACAGGTCGACCGTCGCGAAGGCGGGCACACGGAAGTCGGTGCGGGTCAGCTCCCGTCCGGCGAGGACCTCGTGCAGGTGGTGGGCGGTGCGCCAGACGGTGTCTCCCTCAGGCATCGAGCCGCACGCCCTTGATGCTGCGCTCGAAGCCGGCCTCGAGCAGCGCCTCCCCGAGCGGTGAGGACGACACCGGCTGCCCGCCGGAGGTCTCGATCGTGAGCCGGCTGATCCGCCGCGCCCGCACCGTCGAGACGAGCGAACGGGCCGCGGCAGCCAGCCGGGCGGGGTCGTCGTCGAAGACCAGCGCCTTCTTGCCTCCGCGCTCGAGGTAGAGCACGAGGTGGCCGTCGTGCAGCACGACGATCGAGCCGGCCTTGCGCGCCGGACGGTGGCGGCTGCCCTCGTCGTCGGCGGCCCGCTCGGGCCAGGGCAGGGAGGCGCCGTAGGGATTGGCGGGATCGGTGGCCGCCAGGGTCAGGGCGACGGCATCGGTGGGGCGGTCGTCCTCGATGACGTGCGCGCGCATGCGGTCGACCGTGGCCGGAGCACCGAACTGAGCCGCTCCGAGGGTCTCGATGTAGTAGCCGCGCAGCACGGCTCCGGTCTGCTCGAGCTCGCGCAGGACCCGGTAGACGGCCGCGAACCCGCCGGGCGTCTGCTCGGCCATCACCGACCCGCGGGTGACGACGCCGTACCGGCCGACGAGCGCCTCGGTGCGGGCCAGCTGGAGGCTGGTGGGGTCGCCGGCTGTCTCGGCGAGGGAGAACCACCGCCCGCTGACGGTGGGCGGTCCTTGCAGCGCGACGCGGGGCGACGACCGCACGCGTCGACCGTGCAGCCGGGCCCGCGGGGCCGGCCGTGTCGTCTTGTGGGCCCCACCGCGTCCGACGAGGGTGCGAACCGGGGCGAAGGTGTCGTTGCTGACCCGCCCCGACCACACGAGGTCCCAGAGCGCCGCGGCGACCGCGGCCTGGTCGAGGTCGTCGGGACCTCGTGCGCCGAGCGACTCGGTCAGCTGCCGGAACAAGAAGGCGCCGCCGCCGTCGAGGGCCTCGGCGATCGTGGCGTGCAGCGAGTCGGGATCGAGCGGCTCGGCCGCCTGCGCGCCGGCCGCCCTGATCACGAAGTCGGCCGGGTGCAGCTGCACCCAGCCGTCGTTGCCGGGCAGGCTGCCCGCGCCGGACCAGACGACCTCGCCCGCCGACGTGAGCTCGTCGAGCATGCCGGGGGAGTAGTCGCGGACGCGGGCGGGCAGGACGAGCGACTCCCACGCGGACGCCGGCAGGGCGAGCCCGGCCAGCTGGTCGATCGTGGCGAGGACGCCCTCGGCGCCACGGACGTTGCCGCCGACTCCCTGCCAGGCGGGCAGGAAGCGCGCGAACGTCAGCGGGTCGACGGGCTCGACCTGCTGACGTGCCGCCGCGAGCGACCGTGACCGCAGTCGCCGCAGGACGCCGGGCTCGACCCACTCGCTGCCGGTGGCCTGCGGACGGAACTCGCCCTCGGTCAGACGTCCGTCGCGCGACAGCCGGCGCAGCACCTGGTCGGCGACGGCGACCCCGATGCCGAACCGGGTGGCGACGTCGGAGCTGGTGAACGGGCCGTGCGTGCGCGTGTGACGCGACACGAGATCCATCAGCGGGTCGGCGACGACCTCGAGGTGGGCGTCGGTGACACCGAGCGGCACGACGACGCCCAGGGCGTCGCGCAGACGTCCGGCGTCCTCGACGACCGCCCAGCGCACGTCGCCGGCCATCGCGATCTCGATCGCGCGTCGGGAACCCTGCAGCTCGGTGAGCCAGCCGACGGCCTGCTCGGCCAGGTCGGGCTGCACGCGGGCCTGCACCTCGGCGGTCGACAGCGGTCCCAGCAGCCGCAGCAGGTCGGCGACGCCCTCGACGTCCTTGGCGAGCCGGTCGTCGGTGAGGCGCTGCAGCTCGCGCTCGGTGAGCTCGAGCACCTCGGGGTCGAGCAGCTCGCGCAGCTCGGCCCGCCCGAGCAGCTCGGACAGCAGGGTCGGGTCGAGCATCAGGGCGGACGCACGTCGCTCGGCCAGGGGCGTGTCGCCCTCGTAGAGGAAGGCGGCGACGTAGCCGAACAGCAGGTTCTGGGCGAACGGCGACGCCCGCTCGGTGGTGACCTCGGCGATCTGCACCTCGCGGGACGCGAGCCGCTTGGACAGGGCCGTGAGCGCGGGGAGGTCGTAGACGTCCTGCAGGCACTCGCGGGCGGTCTCGAGCAGGATCGGGAACGTCGGGTACTTGCGCGCGACGTCGAGCAGCTGGGCCGACCGCTGGCGTTGCTGCCACAGCGGGGCGCGTGAGCCGGGGTTGCGGCGCGGCAGCAGCAGGGCCCGGGAGGCGCACTCGCGGAACCGGGAGGCGAACAGCGCCGACGAGCCGACCTCCTCGGTGACGATCTTGTCGAGGTCGTCGGTGTCGAAGACGAACAGGTCGGCACCGGGCGGCTCGGTCTCGGTGTCGGGGATGCGGGCGACGATGCCGTCGTCGCTGGCCACGACCGAGCCGTCCATGCCGTAGCGCTCGACGATGCGGGCGCCGACCGCCAGGGCCCACGGGGCGTGCACGCGCCGGCCGAACGGCGAGTGCAGGACGACCCGCCAGTCGCCGAGCTCGTCGCGGAAGCGCTCGACCAGCAGGGTGCGGTCGGAGGGGACCTGGCCGGTCGCCTCCTTCTGGTCGCGCAGGTAGGCGCCGAGGTTGTCGGCGGCGCGACGGTCGAGGCCCAGGGCCGCCGTCCGCGCAGCCAGCGCGTCGGGCGCCAGGGCCGACGCCTCGCGGACGAACGCCCCGATCGCCTCGCCGAGCTCGTAGGGGCGGCCGATCGCGTCGCCCTTCCAGAACGGCAGGCGTGCGGGCTGGCCGAAGGCGGGGGTGACGTTGACGCGGTCGTGCGTGATCTCCTGGATGCGCCAGCTCGTCGCGCCGAGCGCGAAGACGTCGTTGATGCGTGACTCGTAGACCATCTCCTCGTCGAGCTCGCCGACCTTGCGTGGCCCGGACTCCTCGGTGCCGGCGGCGAGGAAGACGCCGAACATGCCGCGGTCGGGGATCGTGCCGCCGCTCGTGACGGCGAGCCGCTGCGCGCCGGGGCGTCCCGTGATGGTGCCGGCGTCGCGGTCCCAGACCAGGCGGGGCCGGAGCTCGGCGAACTCGTCGGACGGGTAGCGGCCGGACAGCAGGTCGAGGGTTGCGTCGTACGCCGAGCGCGGGAGGTTGGCGAACGGGGCGCTGCGGCGCACGGTGTCGAACCACTCCTCGACGTCGAGGCCCTCGAGCGCCGTGGCGGCGACGGTCTGCTGGGCCAGGATGTCGAGCGGGTTGGCGGGGATGTCGAGCCGCTCGATGAGCCCCAGCTGCATGCGGGACGTCGTGACGGCGGCGCCGAGCAGATCGGGCCGTGAGGTCGGGTACGTGACGCCCTGGGAGATCTCGCCGACCTGGTGCCCCGCGCGACCGACCCGCTGCAGGCCGCTGGCCACCGACGGCGGGGACGACACCTGGATGACGAGGTCGACGGCACCCATGTCGATGCCCAGCTCGAGGCTCGAGGTGGCGACGACACAGCGCAGGCGGCCGGACTTGAGCTCGTCCTCGATGAGGGCGCGTTGCTCCTTGCTGACCGAGCCGTGGTGGGCCCGGGCCAGCACCTGCTCGGCGTCGGTCGAGGACGCCTTCGCCTGCGCGCTGCCACCCATGACCTGTGCCGGTGGGCGGGTCGGCTCGGCGGCGTCGGCGACGCCGAGGTGGTCGGCATAGGCCTCGTTGAGGCGAGCCGTCAGCCGCTCGGCCACCCCGCGCGAGTTGACGAAGATGATCGTGGACCGGTGCTCGAGCACGCGGTGCATGACCGCCTGCTCGACGTGCGGCCAGATGCTGCCACGGGGTTGGTCGTCCGCTGCCAGCGAACGGGCGCCGCTGCCCTCCTCGCGGGCGATGCCCGGGACCTGGGTCATGTCGTCGACCGGCACCTCGACCTCGAGCGCGAGGCGCGTGGCGGCCTCGGGCGCGACGACCTGCACGCGCGCGGAGCCGGCCAGGAACCTCGCGACCTCGTCGTGCGGGCGCACCGTGGCGCTGAGGCCGATGCGCCGCGCCGGCGACTCGAGCAGTGCGTCGAGACGTTCGAGCGACACCGCCAGGTGCGCTCCGCGCTTGGTGCCCGCCACCGCGTGGATCTCGTCGATGATGACGGTGTCGACCGTGCGGAGCGTCTCGCGCGCGGCGGACGTGAGCATCAGGAACAACGACTCCGGGGTCGTGATGAGGATGTCGGGCGGGTGCGTGACGAGGGTGCGGCGGTCGCGCTGGGACGTGTCGCCGGAGCGGACGCCGACCGTCACCTCGCGGAAGCTGTCGCCCCGTCGTGCTGCCGCCTGCGTGATGCCGACGAGTGGCGATCGCAGGTTGCGCTCGACGTCGACCGCGAGGGCCTTGAGCGGTGAGATGTAGAGGACGCGGGTGCCGGGTGCCTCGTCGACGGCCGGATCGGCGTCGGCGTGCATCAGCCGGTCGATCGCCGAGAGGAAGGCCGCCAGGGTCTTGCCCGAACCCGTCGGCGCCACGACGAGCACGTGCTCGTCGCCCTGGACGCCGCGCCAGGCGCCTTCTTGTGCCGGGGTCGGGCCGTCGAAGGACTCGTCGAACCACGCCCGGGTCGCGGGGGCGAATCCGTCGAGTGCTCCGGTCATCTGCCCATCGTCCCAGCCGGCACCGACATGTGCTCGGGACCGTGGGTCGGGCCGTTAGGCTGGACACTCGTCGCGCCGCTCGATCCAGGGGGAACCTTCGCACGTGTCTGACAGGTCCCTCAGGCGTTCGATCGCCCTCGTCTCCGCCGCCCTGCTCGCGGTCCTCGTCGTCGGCGCCGTCGTGGGCTCGCGTGCCGTCGGCACCGATCTGCGACAGCGCTCGGAGACCGCGCTGGCAGCAGCGGGGCTGGGTGACGTGGCTGTCGACTTCCACGGTCGCGAGGCCGCGCTCAGCGGTGGCAACGACGTCGAGACGAGACTGGCGACGAACCTCGTGTCCTCCCTGCCCGGCGTCCGGGAGGTCGACGCGGACGCCGATGACGACGTGCACGTCGCCGGCGTCGCCCGGTTCGAGCTCGATCGTGCCGGCGACGACGTCGAGATCAGCGGCGCCGTCCCGTCGCCGGACGACGCTGCCGCGATCAAGATCGCCGTGGCCACGTCGTTTCGCACCGTCATCACGGGCGACGTGACGGTCGACCGGTCGGTCGAGCGGGCCCGCTGGGCGGCATCGTTGCCGGCGGTGCTCGACGTCGTCGAGGGCATCGAGGGCCTCGAGCTCGAGATCCCCGGCGACGGCACGGTCCACCTCGGCGGCACCGTGAGCGACAGGTCGACGCGGGCGCGGATCGTCGAGCAGGTGGCGGACGCCCTGCCCGGGCTCGAGCTCGTCGACACGCTCAGGCCGGCCACGGCCACCCGGAACGGGAGCTGAGCCATGTCGAGCTACACGATCGGCGAGATCGTCGTCTGGCTGCTGTTGACGGCGCTCCTGGCCTTCGCGCTCGGCTGGATGTCACGGGAGCTGCTGCTGCGGTCGCGCCGGCCCGCGCCCGCCGAGCCGGCCGCCGAGCCGGCCGTCGCGCCGGCCGTCGCGCCGGCCGTCGAACCGGAGCCCGAGCCTAAACCGGAGCCCGAATCAGAGCCGGTCACGCCCGGGCCGCACCCCGGATCGGCGCTGCCTCTGGCCGACGGAGCCGCCCCGTCGAGCGATCACGTCATCAAGGTCAGCCGCGGCTCGAAGATCTACCACTCGCCGTCCAGCCCTGCCTACGCCCGCACGACGGCGGCGATCTGGTTCACGAGCGCCGAGGCGGCCGAGGCCGCCGGCTACCGCAAGCCCAAGAACGGCTGATGTCCGCGGCGGTGCGTGACTCGCCGTCCAGCCTGTCGGACGGGCGACCCCCTCACCGCGCGAGCGTCCGAGAGGTGACCGGATCACCGCCACGAGGCGGACCGTCCGTGGCGGGGTGGCGTCGCCGCGGCACGGCGACCGTGCGGCAGGATGTGCGGATGAAGTTGCGCCTGATCGTGGCAGTGTCCCTCTCTGCCGCCCTGACCCTGTCCGCCTGCTCGTCGTCCTCCGACGACACGAAGGCCGCCCCGGACGCCCCGGACGCGACACAGGCCTCCCCGACCAAGCTGGTCGAGACCTCGCCGCTGACGGGCAAGGCGCTGCGCAAGGGACGCCCGGACAACCCCGTGTTCGTCGTGAAGATCGAGAACACCTCGGCGGGTGCACCGCAGTACGGGCTCGACAAGGCGGACCTGGTGCTCGAGGAGCTCGTCGAGGGCGGCCTGACCCGTCTGGCGGCGTTCTTCTACTCCAGCATCCCGTCGAAGGTCGGCCACGTGCGGTCACTGCGCACCAGCGACATCGGCATCGCCGGCCCCGTCGGCGGCCAGATCGTCGCCTCCGGCGGGGCGAACGGCGCCTACAACAAGGTCGAGAACGCCGGCATCACCGTCTTCTCGGAGGACGCCGGCTCGCCCGGCTTCAGCAGCGACCCCGCGAAGTACCGCCCCTACAACCGGCTGATCAACCTCAAGACCGTCGCGAAGAAGGCCAAGCGCACCAAGATCCCCGGGCCCTACCTGCCGTGGACCCCGGCCGACGCCCCGGCCGCGACGGCGACGGGCGAGGCGGTGACCGAGGCCAATGTGCGGTTCTCCGCCTCGACCGCGACGTCGTGGAAGCTCGACGGCACGAAGTGGGTCCGCACCAACGGCCACGCCTCACCCAACAAGGACTTCGAGGCCGACACCATGATCGTGCTGTTCGCCAAGGTCGGCGACGCCGGTTACACCGATCCGGCCGGCAACCCCGTCCCCGAGACGGTGTTCGAGGGCAGCGGCGAGGCCAAGGTGTTCCACGGCGGACAGGTCGACACCGTCAGGTGGCTCAAGCCGAGCCTCGACGAGCCGCTCACGTTCGAGGCGAAGGACGGCTCGGCCTACACGATCGCTCCGGGCAAGGCGTTCATCGAGCTCGTGCCGAAGGACGGCGGCGCCGTGGCGGTGCGGTAGTCAGCCCACCGAGGGCAGCAGGCGCAGGCCCGCGAGGAGGGCGCCGATCGTGGCCTGGACGTCCTCGCTGGCCGCATCGGGGTCCTCGGCGTCGGCGACGTACTCCGATGCCGACCTGATCGCGCCGTAGAAGACGGCGGTGAAGGCCTCGCCCAGCTGGTCGATGCCACCGAGATCGGCGAGCAGGTCGTCGACGGTGCGCTCGACGATGCCGTACGAGGCGGCTTTCTCGGCCTCCTGCCACCGCTCGTGCCCCAGCGCGACCGGCCCCTCCTGCATGCAGATGCGCCGGAACTCGGGCTCGCGGCAGACGTCGAGGAACTTCGCCAGGCCGATCTGCGCGCGCTCCCACGGGTCCTTGGACGCGTTGATGGCCTTCTCGATGTCGGCGGTGGTGGTCTCCTGGACGCGCAGAAAGACGTTCTCGAACAGCGCCAGCTTGCTCGGAAAGTGGTGGTAGAGCGCGCCCTTCGTGACCCGCGCCGCCGCGACGACCTCATCGAGGGACGTGCCGGCGTACCCGTGATCGGTGAACAGGGCCGTGGCGCTGTCGAGGAGGGCGCGCTTGGTGCTGGACGAGTAGTCCTGCCGGCGTGACGTCTTGGTGGTCTTGCGAGCCGTGCGCAGGACGCTCTTCGTCACGCGGGAAGGGTGGGACATGTCCCAAGTCTACGGTGACCCGCATCTCGTGCCCCGAATCACATACCGGAGGTTTGCCATAGGTCGAGCCAGACGTACATACTGAGAGTACGTACCGAGAGTATGGAACTCCGGTCCGACGGAAGAGAAAGGAGCACCACCATGACCTGGGATGCTTACAACCGTCGCAAGAACACACTTCGCGAGATGCTCGCCATCGCCGACCGGCAGCGCGACATCACGCTCACCGAGCTGCTCGACACCGTCGAGGGAGCGCACGACGCCTTCCCGACCGAGACCGACGCGCTGTTCGAGCTCCAGATGACCTGGTTCCAGCGCCTCAGCGGCCAGATGGACCGCCTGCTCTCGGACGGCCTCGAGTCGCCCGAGCTCGTTCCCGTCACCGCCTGGGTCACCACCGCGGCCGACCTGCCCGGTGCCCGTGCCCTGCTCGACGCCCACCGCGACGAGCCGGCTCTGGCCAAGGCGTTCACCAAGGAACTGGCCTACCTGGCGATGTCGGCCGGCGTCCCGGTGCGCGGCTCGGACCTGCGGGGCCACGGCCAGCGGATCCAGGACACGGCCCGCGCGAGCGTCGCAGCGGCGCCTGCTGTCGAGGCCGACCCGTCCCGCATGGGCCTCATGGCCCGTCTGCGCAGCGTCATCGCCGCCTGACCACTCCCATGGACGACCCCGTTCGGCGCCCCTCCCTCCCGTGCGCCGGGCGGGGTCCGGTCGTCGCTAGGAGCGCTGCGACCCCAGGCCGGTGATCTGCTCGCCGATCTCGGCCTCGATCGACTGGCGGAACTCGCTGCGGAAGATGCCCAACGTCACCTGGCTGGCGATCGGCAGCAGACCGTCGACCAGCGCGAGGATGCGTTCCCACTCGTCCTCGGGGAAGCCGGCGTCGATGAAGGGCTGGATGAGCTCCGCGACGACCTCGCGCACGAAGGTGTCGGTGATCGACCGGAGGTGCTCCTGCAGGATGGGGAACAGCCCGATCACGGTCTCGGGGGCGAGGCCCATCGTGACGGCGGCGGCCCCGGCTCGCACGACGGCGGGCTCGACGAGCCGGACACGGTCGCCGTCGAGCTTCTCGACGAGCCTGAGGCCCACCAACGACTCGATCAGCGCGTCGTCGCGCTCGACGCCCGCCAGGGCCGCGAGATCCTCGCGCGGCATGATCTCGGCCTCCTCCTCGTCGGGGAGATCGAGGATCGTCATCAGGTCGAGCGTGTGGCCGGCCGCGTTGTGCGGCGTGCCCTGGATGGCCTTCTCGACCGCCGCGAGCGTGAACCCGCGCTCGAGCAGCTGACGGATGAGCTGCAGCCGCTGCAGGTGCTCGCGGTTGTAGTAGCCCGTGCGGCCCGCGAGCCGGGGCGGCTCGATGAGCCCCCGGCCGGCGTACGCGCGGACGTTGCGCACCGTCATCTGCGCACGCGATGCGAGCTCGTCGACCGTGAACTCCTCGGCGGGCGTCGCTTCGTCGGGCATGCACGAATCATAGGCGCGGCCTCGGATCGCACCACTTCGCGCGTCGCGGGGGCATGATGGATGACATGGACGCGCTGAGCGGCAGGTTGCTGGTGGCCACCCCGGCCATCGAGTCGGGGCCGTTCCTGCGCAGCGTGGTCTTCCTGCTCGACCACGACGCCGACGGCGCGCTCGGAGTCATCGTCAACCGTCCGCTGGAGTCCGACGTCGAGGACGTCCTGCCCGACTGGGCGTCGCTCGTGAACGCCCCGGTGTGCCTGTTCGACGGTGGGCCCGTCGGGATGGACTCCGCCCTCGCGCTGGGCCTGGTGGCCGACGCCGTTCCACCGCCGGGGTGGCGGCGGATGGCCGGACGCGTCGGGCTGGTCGACCTCGACGGACCCGTGCCGGCGGGCGGTTCCCTGGCCGGCCTGCGGGTCTTCGCGGGGTATGCCGGATGGGGTCCCGAGCAGCTCGAGGCGGAGCTCGCCGAAGGTGCGTGGCTCGTACTCGACGCCCGCGACGGCGACCTGATCTCGCCTCGGCCCGAGACCTTGTGGCGCGACGTGCTGCGACGGCAGGACGGCGACGTCAGATTCTGGGCGACATTCCCGGACGACCCCGCGATCAACTAGGACGTGTCCCTCCCAGTCGTTAGACTCGGCGCGTGGCTTTCTTCCAACGTGGTTCGCAGACGGCTCTCGACGAGCGCACCGACGAGCGCGTCGACCAGCGCACGGAAGAGGGTGACCACGAGAAGTTCTCGCACTACGTCCCGAAGGACGAGCTGACCGAGGCCATGGTCATGGGTCACCCCGTCATCGCGCTGTGCGGCAAGGTGTGGACCCCCAGCCGCGATCCGCAGCGCTTCCCGGTGTGCCCCGAGTGCAAGGACATCTGGGAGAGCCTCGACAAGGGCGACGAGGGGGACGGCTCGGGTGACGCGTAGCCAGCACCTCCGGGTCTGGCAGCGAGAGGCGTTCGACCTCTACCAGCGCACGCAACCGAGCGACTTCCTGACCGTCGCCACGCCCGGCGCAGGCAAGACCACGTTCGCGCTGACCATCGCCGCCGACCTGCTCGCCCGCGGGGTCGTCGAGCGCGTCGTCATCGTCACGCCGACCGAGCACCTCAAGACCCAGTGGGCCCTCGCCGCGTCCGGCATCGGCATCATGATCGATCCCGCGCTGCCCAGCAGCGGTGTCCTGGGCGCCGGCTTCCAGGGCTTCGCCGTGACGTACGCGGGCATGGCGGTCAACCCCAACGCCTACCGCGCCCGTATCGAGCATCGCTCCACGCTGGTCATCATGGACGAGGTGCACCACGCCGGCGACGCCCTGACCTGGGGCGACGGCGTGCAGGAGGCCTGCGAGCCCGCCGTCCGGCGGCTCGCCCTCACCGGCACGCCGTTCCGCTCCGACGACAACCCGATCCCGTTCGTCACGTACGCCCCTCAGGTCGACGGCTCCAAGCAGAGCGTGGCCGACTACTCCTACGGCTACGGGCACGCGCTCAAGGACGGCGTCGTGCGTCCGGTGCTGTTCATGGCGTACTCCGGCCAGATGCACTGGCGCACCCGGGCCGGCGACGAGGTCGCCGCCAGGCTCGGCGAGCCGCTCGACCGCGCCGCGACGGCGCAGGCGCTGCGCACGGCCCTCGACCCCAACGGCTCGTGGATCCCCGAGGTCCTGACGGCCGCCCACACGCGGCTCACGGAGGTGCGCCGCGACGTCCCCGACGCCGGCGGCCTCGTCATCGCGAGCGACCAGGACAGTGCCCGTGCCTACGCCAACGTCCTGGCGGAGATCACGGGCGCCAGGCCGACCGTGGTCCTGTCCGACGAGGCCGGCAGCAGCGCCAAGATCCAGGAGTTCTCCGCCGGCATGGACCCGTGGATGGTCGCGGTGCGCATGGTCAGCGAGGGCGTCGACATCCCGCGCCTGTCGGTGGGCGTCTACGCCACGACGACCTCGACCCCGCTGTACTTCGCCCAGGCGGTGGGGCGGTTCGTCCGCGCCCGTCGCAAGGGGGAGACCGCGTCGATCTTCCTGCCCAGCGTGCCGCGCCTGCTGGCACTGGCGTCCGACCTCGAGACCCAGCGCGATCACGTCGTCGGCCGTCCGGTCAAGGACGAGGAGGACCTCTTCGCCGCCGAGGCCGAGCTCATCGCGAAGGCCAACCAGGACGAGGGGGCCTCCGACCAGCTGGGGCAGTACGCCGCCCTCGCCAGCGACGCGTCCTTCGACCGCCTCGTCTACGACGGCGGCGAGTTCGGCTACGACTCGCTGTCCGACGACGAGGGCGAGCTCGACTTCCTCGGCATCCCGGGCCTGCTCGACTCCCACCAGGTCGCCGAGCTGCTCCGCACCTCGCGGGCCAAGCGCGCGCAGGAGAAGGGCGCTCGCGAGAAGGCATCGCCCGCGGCCGCCGCCGACGTGGCCTTCGAGCGGCGCGGCGAGCTGCGCCGCGAGCTGCAGGCCCTGGTCGGCGCGTGGCACCACCGCACGGGCGCTCCGCACGGGGTGACCCACAGTCGTCTTCGCGCCCAGTGCGGTGGGCCGCCCGCCGCGCAGGCCTCGTCCGACGAGCTGCAGGCCCGCATCGACGCGCTCCGCACCTGGGCCCTCAAAGCCTCCGGCTGAGTGCGCGCGGCCCCGCATCCCGCCTGGCTGCGCTCTGGTCGGTCGACGCACAAGAACGGTGCGCCTTCCCTCCCATCCCTTGCCAGCCGGGCGCGGATGCCACGCGCACCGGGTGTCAACACCGGTAGGGTCGCGAGATGACCTCTTCGATGGCCCTGCGCACGCGCGTCTTCGGAGCGCTGCTCAAGCGCTCCGCGACCCCGGTCGAGGAGGCGAAGGACTTCCCGAAGCTCCGTGCCGAACGCCTCAAGCTCCAGGGCACGAAGATCGGGGGACTGATCTTCGGTCGCCCCGATCCCGAGGCGACGGTGGAGGAGATCACGATGGCCGGGGGCGCGAGAGCGCTGGTCTACCGGCCGAAGGACGCGGTCGGCCCCCTGCCCTGCGTGCTGAACTTCCACGGCGGCGGATGGGTGCAGGGCAACCCCGAGCAGTCGGGCTGGCTGGCGAGCCGGGTCGCGGTGCGCAACCGTGTGGTCGTCATCTCCCCTTCGTACCGGCTGGCGCCGGAGAATCCCTTCCCCGCCGGGATCGATGACGCGCGCGACGCCCTCACCTGGGTCGTGGAGCACGCCGACGAGCTCGACATCACCTCCGAGCGCATCGCCGTGATGGGCGACAGCGCCGGCGGCAACCTCGCCGCGGTCGTGGCCCTGCTGGCCCGTGACGCGGGGGGACCACCGCTGCGCGCCCAGGTGCTGATCTACCCCGGCGTCGAGATGTACGACCGCTGGCCGTCGGAGGATCGCAACGCGGAGGCCCCCGTCCTGACGTCCGCGAACATGCGGGCGTTCGTGCGCCTGTACCTCGGTGAGCAGTACGGCACGGAGGACTTCAGGGCCTCGCCGGTGCGTGCGGCGTCCCACGCCGACCTGCCGAAGGCGTTCATCCTCACCGCCGAGGCCGACCCCCTGCTCGACAACGGGACGCACTACCGCGATGCGCTCGCCCAGGCCGGGGTGCCGGTGCGGTACGTCGAGTACGACGGCGCGATCCACGGCTTCATGAGCCTGCCGGGCGCCGTCCCGGTCGCGAGGCGTGGGCTCGACGACATCGTCGACTTCCTGCGCGAGGTGCTGTGACGAGAAGTGCTCTGCATCACACCGGCCTATTGTGACAGCATCACTGTCACGGTAGTGTCCGGGCATGGAGCTCATCTGGCGGCGTGACCACTGGCAGCAGCAGATCGCTCGGCTCGATCCGGAGACGCAGTACGAGCAGATCGCCCGGATCACCGCGATGCACGAGTTCCCGTGGGACTCGCAGCAGGCGCTGAGCTTCGCCCTGTTCCGCACGTACGCCGTCCCGTCGATCGGGCAGCTCCTGTACGACACGGGGGAGTTCACCGGGGCGGTGCAGAAGCGTCACGACGACACCGCGATCATCCTCGAGACGATCGCCGCGGAGGGCATCGAGTCACCGGACGGACGAGCCGGCGTGCGCCGCATGAACCAGATGCACGGCAGCTACGACATCTCCAACGACGACATGCGGTACGTGCTGGCGACGTTCGTCGTGACACCCGTGCGGTGGATCGAGCGCTACGGGTGGCGCAAGGGCACGGACGCCGAGAAGGTCGCGGCGGTCCGCTACTACCAGCGGCTCGGCCGGCTCATGGGGATCCGCGACCTCCCCGACGACTACGAGGGCTTCTCCGAGCTGATGGACGCGTACGAGCGTGACACCTACGTCTTCGACCCCAAGGCGCGCGCCGTGGCCGACTCGACGCTCGACCTGTTCGTGACGTTCTACCCGCGGCCCCTGCGGCCGGCGATGCGCCGGTTCAGCATCGCGCTGCTCGACGACCACCTGCGAGAGGCATTCGACTACCCGGAGCCGTCACGCCTCATGACGGCCCTGGCGCACGGGTCGCTGGTCGCGCGCGGCAGGCTCGTCCGGTTCTTCCCACCGCGCCGCAAGCCGACCTATCTGCGCGACACGCATCGCATCCGGTCGTACCCGGGCGGATTCATGATCGAGCACCTCGGCACGTTCCCGGGGTCCACGGCACGAGACGATCAGGCGTCCCGGGCCGGCTGACGTCACCTTGTGACCTGCGTCTCGTTGTGACTGACGAGCAACCGCGACGATCCGGGGGATCACATGGGACAGCTGCGACGGCACCGGCACTTCTGGCCGATCACGGTGGCGATCACCAGCATGGCGCTGACGATGGCCACCTTCCCGGCGTACGCGTCATGGGTCGAGCAGTTCCACGGCACGCCCGCGTCCACGACGGCGGCTGCCGGGAAGCCGATCGGGATCGACGGCACCGTCGTCGACGAGGCCGAGCTGCACACCCACGACGATCCCGCGACCAAGAACGCCGTGTCGCGGGCCTCGCAGACCGAGGACACCAAGGACCCGACGACGGTGTTCGAGGCGCTGTCGCACTCGGCGAGCGTCGTGACGCAGCGCGCGGAGCCCGATCCCGAGCTCGTGCCGGCAGAGGGCCCGGCACCCCGGGCGACCGAACCGCCGGACCGCTACGCCATGGCGGGCGGCTGCTACGCCTTGCAGGCCGCGGAGACCGGACGGTGGATCGTCCGCGCCGGCCTCTCGTACCAGGCCACCGGCGGTGACCTCGCCGGCGCGGAACCCTTCCACTTCCAGGCCACCGACCTCGGCACGTACCTGCTGTACGGCACGGGCAGGACGTTCATGGGGCAGGGCCTGCTCGGCGCCGTCGCGCCCGTCCCGACACCGGGTGCAGGCACCGACTGGACCGTGGAGAAGGAGGGGTCGGCCTTCACGTTCACGATCCCGAGCCGCAAGGTCGCCCTCTCCAAGGGGCCCTTCGAGGTGCTGCACGACGGTGCGGGCACGAGGTTCGTCCTGCGGCTGACGACCGGGTGCGAGCCGTGGCCGGAGGTCGAGACCGGCGTGTCCGGCGCACCGTTCAAGGGCACCTCCGACGTCCAGGAGGTCCGCGGCTACCTCGATGCGCACACCCACGGGATGGCGTTCGAGTTCCTCGGCGGCGACCTGCACTGCGGACGTCCGTGGCACCCGTACGGCGTCACCTACGCGCTGAAGGACTGCCCCGACCACACTCTCACCGGCGGCAGCGGCGCCCTGCTCGAGAACGTCCTGAAGAAGGGCACGCCGGTCGACCCGCACGACACCGTCGGCTGGCCGACGTTCAAGGACTGGCCGGCACCGGACTCGCTGACGCACGAGGGCACGTACTACAAGTGGCTCGAGCGCTCGTGGCGCGGCGGGCAGCGGGTCTTCGTCAACCTGCTGGTCGAGAACAACCAGCTGTGCAAGATCTGGCCGATCAAGCACAACTCCTGCGACGACATGGACTCGATCCGGCTGCAGGCGGCGGACATGCGCAAGCTCGAGCGATACGTCGACGCGCAGAACGGCGGCCCCGGAAAGGGGTGGTACCGCATCGTCGAGGACCCGTTCGAGGCCCGGAAGGTCATCAACGAGGGCAAGCTCGCGGTCATCATGGGCATCGAGACCAGCGCGGTGTTCGGCTGCTCCAGCAAGCTCGGCGTCCCCACCTGCACGACGGAGTCGATCAGCAAGCAGCTCGACGAGGTCCACGACCTCGGCGTGCGCCAGATGGAGCTCGTCAACAAGTTCGACAACGCCCTCGCAGGCGTCGCGGGCGACGTCAACAGCGCGGCGCTGCTCATCAACGCGGCGAACTTCCTCGAGACCGGCTCGTTCTGGGACATGCGCACGTGCCCGGCCGGCAACGCGCCCGGGGTGGAGGACCGCGAGCAGGTCGCGCTGCCGCAGGTCCTGCCGCAGCAGGACGCGCTGTTCGGCGCCATCGCCGGCCTGTACCTCCCGATCAAGCTGCCGGTGTACGCATCGGGTCCGCACTGCAACGCCCGCGGCCTGACGGACCTGGGTGACTACACGATCGAGCAGATGGCCCAGCGCAAGATGATCTTCGACCCCGACCACATGAGCGTGAAGGCGCGCAGCTCCGCGCTGGACGTCACCGAGAAGCTCGACTACCCGGGGGTCGTGTCGAGCCACTCCTGGTCGACGCCCGACGCCTATCCGCGCATCTACCGTGCCGGCGGCGTCATCACCCCCTACGCCGGCGACAGCTCCGGATTCATCGACAAGTGGAGGCAGCACCTCACGTGGGCCGATCCGCGCTACTACTTCGGCTTCGGCTTCGGCGCCGACATCAACGGCCTGGGCGCCCAGGGCAATCCACGGGGTGCCGATGCGCCCAACCCCGTGACGTACCCCTTCACGGGACTCGGCGGCGTGACGATCGACCACCAGGTCAGCGGACAGCGGTCGTACGACATCAACGTCGACGGGGTCTCCCACTACGGGCTCTACCCCGACTGGATCGAGGACCTGCGGCAGCAGGGCGGCGACGACATCGTCCACGACATGGAGCGTGGGTCCGAGGCCTACCTGCAGATGTGGGAGCGCGCGGAGGGCGTCGGCAACGATGCCTGCCGAGACGACCGGGCCCTCAAGCCCGAGAGCGTCCTGTCGTCGCTGGCAAAGGGGACGAGCGTCAAGGACGTCCTGCTGACGGCGGGTCAGCCGCACGAGCGCCTGGGGTCGGTGTTCACGTACTGCGTCAGCGGCACCGACGGCGCTGTCGTGAGGCGCTCGGTCACGTTCGCCGCCGACGACACCGTCTCGCAGGTCAGCGGCGCGCCGAGCGCGGCACCCCGCGCCACGCCGTCGAGCACGCGCGACCGCATCGAGCTGCCGGCGGGATGGCAGCCCGAGGGCATCACGACCGACGGCCGCAACCTGTTCTCCGGCTCCCGCACCGACGGCTCGATCCTGAAGATCGACCCCGGCACCGGGAGGAGGAAGACGTTCCCGGGAGCCCGTGGCCGGGTGGCCGTCGGGATCGAGCACGACTCCCGCCGTGACGTGGTCTGGGTCGCGGGCGGTGCCGGCCAGCAGATCCGCGCGCAGGACGCCGACACCGGCCAGGTGCTCAGGACCTACCGGTTCCCGAGCAGGAAGGCGCGGTTCGTCAACGACCTGACCGTGACCGACTCGGCCGTCTACGCGACCGACTCGCTGAGCCGCGAGCTGCTGGTGGTGCCCCTGTCGACCCGCTCGAAGGCCCTGCCCGCCGCCGGACGGGCCGAGGTCCTCCCGCTGAAGGGCGACCTCAGGCTGGCGAAGGGCAACGACCTCAACGGCATCGTGAGCCGCGGCAGGACGCTGGTGGCCGTCCAGAGCAGCACGGGACGGCTGTTCACGATCGACCCACGTTCCGGGCGGACCAGGAGGATCGCCACCGGCGGCAGGACCTTCGTCAACGGCGACGGGCTGGAGCTCGGACCGCGTGGCACCCTCTACGTCGTGCAGAACCGCGACAAGGTCACGGTGCTGCGGCTGAACCGGACGTCCCGCGCGGCCACGGTCGTCGACACGATCGGACGCGGCGACGTCGCGGCCGGGCTCGACGTCCCGAGCACGGTCGCGCGGTTGAGGGATTCGCTGTACGTCGTCAACGCCAGGTTCGGTGTCGCGAGCCCCGAGACGGCCGCCTACTGGATCGCCCGCGCCGACGCCGGCTGACAGCGGTTGCCGCGACGGCGGATGTGTGACCACGATGGACTCGCCCTTCCCGACGACGTCAGGAGAGATCCATGAAACACCTCCGCTCGACGGTCGCACTCGCCACGCTGGTCGTGGCCGCGACCGTCCTGCCCGCTTCCGCCCACGCCAAGGCCGACGACAGCTTCGCGCCGCCCGACCGGATCGAGCTGCCGAACGGCTGGCTGCCCGAGGGGATCACGAGTGACGGCAAGAGCCTGTTCTCGGGTTCGCGCGCCGACGGGTCCATCCTCAAGATCGGCATCGGCTCGGGACGCAAGAAGACCTTCGCGGGAGCGCCCGGCCGCATCGCCGTCGGCATCGACCACGACGTCAAGCGCGACGTGCTGTGGGTGGCCGGTGGCGCCGGCAAGGAGATCCGCGCGCAGGATGCCGACACCGGCAAGGTGCTGCGGACCTACAGGTTCCCGAGCACGGGTCCGCGCTTCGTCAACGACGTGACGGTGACCGACTCGGCCGTCTACGCCACGGACTCGCTCAGCCGGGAGCTGCTGGTCGTCCCGCTGTCGACCCGTACCGCGTCGCTGCCGGCCGCGTGGCGCGCCAAGACCCTTCCGCTGACGGGTGACCTGAAGCTCGCGACGGGCAACAACCTCAACGGCATCGTCAGCCAGGGCGGCATCGTGGTGGCCGTCCAGAGCAACACGGGACGACTGTTCCGGATCAACCCGACATCGGGCCGGACCAAGAAGATCGTCACGGGAGGCAGGACGTTCGTCAACGGTGACGGGCTCGAGCTCGGCCCCGGCGGCACGCTGTACCTCGTGCAGAACCGCGACAATCGCATCCGCGTGCTGCACCTGGCCAAGAAGGCGAAGTCGGCGAGGCTCGTCGACACGATCAACCGCCGCGAGTTCGCGGCGGAGATCGATGTGCCGAGCACCGTCGCGCTCGTGAAGGGCTCGCTGTTCGCGGTCAACGCCAGGTTCGGCGTCGCGAGCCCCGAGACGGCCGCCTACTGGATCACGCGCGCCGACGCGGACTGACGGCGAGGGAGCACGGGAAGTTTCCACCCGGGTCGCGCGTTGACCCCGGTGTGAGACTTTCCGTGCTCGACCTTGTGCCTGTCCGTACCGACCAGACCACCGGCGACGCCGTCGCGGCCACCGTGTCGCTCGCGCAGGTCGCCGACCGTGCCGGATTCACCCGGTTCTGGGTGGCCGAGCACCACAACATGCCGGCGGTCGCGGCGACCTCTCCACCGGTGCTGATCGGCATCCTCGGCGCGCAGACCGATCGCATCAGGCTCGGATCGGGCGGCGTCATGCTGCCGAACCACGCGCCCCTGGCGGTCGCCGAGCAGTTCGCGCTGCTCGAGGCGGCGACGCCGGGTCGGGTCGACCTGGGCATCGGCCGGGCGCCTGGATCCGATCCCGTGACGTCGATGGCGCTGCGCGGGGCGGCCGGCCGCGACGACACCGACATCGAGAACTTCCCGCAGTACCTCGACGACGTGGTGGCGCTGATGGGCACCGAGGGCGTGCGGGTCGCGATCCCGCGCCAGGAGTACATCCTCAAGGCCACTCCCGCGGCGGCGTCCGAGCCGCGCATGTGGCTCCTCGGCTCGTCGATGTACTCGGCGCACCTCGCGGCGGCCAAGGGCCTGCCGTACGTCTTCGCGCACCACTTCTCCGGGCAGGGCACCGCCGAGGCGCTCGCGGTCTACCGTCGTGAGTTCCGGCCCAGCGACCTGGCTCCCGAGCCGGTCACGTTCCTGACCGTCAACGCGTCGGTCGCCGACACCGAGGAGGAGGCGGCGGCGCTGCTGCTGCCCAACCAGCTCATGATGGCGGCGATCCGCACGGGTCAGCCGCTGACGGCCGTCGACCTCGTCGAGGACGCCCAGGCCAAGCACCTGTCCCCGCAGGTCGAGGCCATGCTCGACGACGCCTTCGGCAAGGCCGTCGTCGGCACGCCGGAGTCCGCGGCGCGGCAGGTCCGTGAGCTGGCGGAGAAGTTCGACGTCGACGAGGTCATGATCAGCCCCGTGGGCTCGGCCCGCCGCGGCACCGACCCGCGGACCGCCCCGGGACGCGAGCACACGCTCGAGCTGCTCGCGAAAGAGCTGCTGTAGCCGCAACGATTCGCCCGCACGTCCACGCCCGTTCACCTTCCGGTGGGCGGGCGTTGTGCTGCTGCCGACAGGGTCTGACCCATGCCACATCACCCCTTGGCGGCGCGTCCGTCGCGCCTCTCGCTCATGGTCCGCTCGATCGGCCGTCCCGCTCTCGTCGGCATCGCCGCCGGCGCTCTCGCCGCAGCCGTCCTGCCCGCCACGACGGCCGGTGCCGAGGACGGCACCACGACCTTCCACCGCACCGCGACCTACCCGGTCTACAAGAACCTGCCCAAGCACGTCCCTGCCGGATCGGAGACGGTGGCCGAGATCTCGGACGTCTCCAAGGACGGCAGGACACTGATCTACACCGACGCCCTCGGCAAGCGCATCGGCTTCCTCGACATCAGCGACCCGAAGGCGCCGACGGGGGCCGGCAGCCTCTCGCTGGAGGCGCTCGGCGACGTCGACGACCAGCCGACCTCCGTCGCGGTCGTCGGGAAGTACGTCCTCGTCGTCATCGACACGAGCGAGAGCTTCGCGAACCCGTCGGGCCGGCTCGACGTCGTCCGGCTGTCCGACTCCAAGCGCATCCGCAGCATCGACCTGGAGGGCCAGCCCGACTCGATCGACGTCAGCGCCGACGAGGCGTACGCCGCCATCGCGATCGAGAACCAGCGCGACGAGGAGGCGACCCCGCCCGGCAAGGCGAAGGGCGACCTGCCGCAGGCGCCGGCAGGTTTCGTCCAGGTCATCGACCTCGACGGCGCCCCCGCCGAGTGGGACGCCCACCGCGTCGACCTCGTCGGCGAGGGCGGCGCGGCCCTCCCGTCGTTCGTCGCCGCGGGCCTGACCGAGCCGACGGACCCCGAGCCGGAGTACGTCTCGATCAACGGCAGGAACAAGCTGGCCCTGACGCTGCAGGAGAACAACGGCATCGCCATCATCGACCTGAGGACCCGCGCGATCGAGAAGGTCTTCTCCGCCGGCTCGGTCACCGGGACAGGCTTCGACACCAAGGCCGACGGCAAGATCGCGCTGACCGACACGATCACGGACGTCGTCCGCGAGCCCGACTCGATCGGTTGGGTCGACGACACCCATGTCGCCACGGCCAACGAGGGCGACTGGAAGGGTGGGTCCCGCGGCTGGACGGTCTTCAGCGCCACGGACGGGAGCGTCACGTGGGACGCCGGCAGCACGTTCGAGCACCTCGCCGTGAAGCACGGCTTCTACGTCGACAGCCGTGCCAACAAGAAGGGAGCCGAGCCCGAGGGTCTGTCGATCTCCACGATCGACGGCGTGAGGTACGCGTTCGTCGGCTCGGAGCGCAGCAACTTCGTCGCGGTCTACGACATCACCGACCCGGCCGCTCCCGCGTTCAAGCAGATCCTGCCCGCCACCAACGGTCCCGAGGGCATCCTGCCGATCCCCGGCCGCAACCTGCTGGCCGTCTCGAGCGAGACCGACACCCCGGCGACCAACGTGCGCGCCAGCGTGAGCCTCTACGAGCTGGGCGACGGACCGGACACGTTCCCGTCGATCGTGGCCGACGACGTCGACGGCAGGCCGATCGGCTGGAGCGCGCTCGGTGCCCTGAGCGCCAAGCCCGGCGACGCCGGCGCGATCTACGCCGCGGCCGACACGGTGCTGAAGCCGGCGCAGATCTACACCGTCGACGTCACGAGGCAGCCGGCCCGCATCACCTCCGCCCTGACCGTCACCCACGGCGGTACGGGCGCGGACCTCGACGTCGAGGGGCTGTTCGCGCGTCCGCAGGGCGGCTTCTGGCTGGCCAACGAGGGTGCGACGGGCGCCGGCAACAAGCTGTACCGGACCGACCCCGCCGGTGCGATCCAGGAGACCGTCGAGCTGCCCAAGGCCGTCACGGATCACGTCAAGAACTGGGGCCTCGAGGGCGTCACGGCGACCAACGACGCCGAGGGCGAGCACGTGTTCGTCGCCGTCCAGCGTCCGCTCTGGACCGATGTCGACGACCAGACCGAGTCGCTCGACGGTGACGACATCGCCCGCATCGGCCGCTACGACGTCGCCGACAAGACCTGGCACTGGTTCGGCTACGAGCTGGAGAGCCCGAAGAAGGACGGCGCCGACTGGGTCGGGCTGTCGGAGATCACCGCCGTCGACGACAACACGTTCGCGGTCGTCGAGCGCGACAAGCTCAACGGGCCCAACGCCCGCACCAAGCGGATCTACACCGTCGACATGCCGGCGACCGACCCGACCGGCGACGAGCTGCCGATCCTGGAGAAGAAGCTCGCGATCGACGTCCTCCCGGCGCTGAGGGCCACCAACGGCTGGACGCAGGAGAAGCTCGAGGGCTTCACGATCGCCGCCGACGGTGCGCTCTACGGCGTGACCGACAACGACGGGCTCAAGGACGCCACGGGCGAGACGGTGTTCCTGCGCCTCGGACGGGCGACGGACGCCTTCGCCGGCGCGCTCGGGAGCACCACGACGTTGTCGCTGCCGAGCGGCTCGACCGCCCACGGGCAGAAGATCGCCGCCACCGTCAGGGTCACGGGCGGGGCGGGGGTCGTGCCGTCGGGCGTCGTCCGCGTCAAGGACGGCGGCACGGTCGTCGGCCAGGGGACGGTCGCAGGTGGTGCCGCGCAGGTGGAGCTCAGCGGCCTGCAGGTCGGCACGCGCCAGCTCGTCGCCGAGTACGCCGGCGACGCGCGCACCGTGGCCGGCACGAGCTCGCCGATCGCGTTGACGGTCGCCAGGGGTGCCACGGCGACGTCCCTCACGATCAGCACGACGTCGGTGCGAAAGGGCAAGCGATTCACGGCCAAGGTCGCGGTGACGGGTGCGGGCCTCACCCCGACCGGCACGGTGCAGATCAAGGACGGCTCGAAGGTCGTCAAGACGTTCACCGTCAGTGGTGCTCGCAGGTCCGTGAAGGTCAGGCTCACGAGGACCGGCAACCGCAGCCTGAAGGCGTACTACCTCGGATCGGGCACCGCGGCGCCCTCGACGTCCGCCGCCGACAAGGTGCGCGTCAGGAAGTAGCCCGCTAGAACCAGGTGCTCAGGAACGGCTCGACGGGTGAGCGGAACAGCCCGTCGAGCCGTTCGGCGTCCCCGCGCAGCGAGCCCGCCGCGACCAGCAGCGATGCCCGGACGCCGCCCAGGAGCAGCGACCCCAGCGCGTTGACCGTCATGCTCGCGTCGGCGGGCTCGTCGACGGCGGCGACGGTCGCGGAGCCCGCGGCGTCGACGTCGAGCGCCCATGTGCCGTCGGCGTGGCCGAGGAGGTCGTCGACCCGCAGCACGACGCGGCCCGACGCCGCGTACGTGCGGGCCGACAGGGCAGCGGGGACGTCGAGCACGCGCACCCAGAGGTGGTCGCGCTCGTCGGTGTGGATCGCGCGGAAGTCGTCGACCATCCAGCGCAGGGGCTCGTCGACAGGCCGCAGGTCGGCCGTGATCGTGACGACGAGATCCATCTCGAGCAGGAAGCGCCACAGTGCCGCGTAGGCCTCCGGCGTGGCAGCGACCAGGGCGTGCAGCTTGAGCTCGTGCTGGGTGTAGTCGGCCTCGTTCTCGACGAGCTGGAAGCTGGCGAATCCCTGGGCCGCGCCGTGCTCGTCGTCGTGGCGGACGAAGCGCAGGTTCTTGGCGTTGTCGTCGCGCCCCGACAGCCCGAGCCGGCGGAGCCAGAGGTGACCCGTGCCGGAGCACGAGACCTCGCCGGGGACGGTGGGACGCACGCGCTCGACGATCGCGAACCCGTCGTGCCTGAGCTGTTCGCCGGTGACGAACTGGACCCGCCCCGTCGTCTCGGGACCGGTCCACCGGGCCCGGCGGGTGTCGATCGTGAGGATGCGACCGAGCGCGGCGGGGGAGTAGCCGAACCGGCCGTAGATCGTCGACTCGGAGACGGTCAGCATCGCGACGGGCAGCCCGAGCGCGACGGCCGTCCTCAGCTCGGCCTCCATGAGGGCGCGGGCGAGGCCGCGGCGGCGGTGGGTCTGGGCGACCGTGACGCCGCTGACGGCCCAGCCGGGGATCGTGCGGTCGCCCGGCAGGGTGAGGTCAGCGGGCCAGCAGTGCGTCGTGGCGACCGGTTGCCCCGGTGCGGCAGACGTCGGGTCGTAGACCCCGGTGAGCCGGTCGTTCCGGACGTGCTGCCGGATCGCCTCGATGTCGGCGGCCGGCTCGGCGGGCCCGTAGAAGCCCCGCGTCGTGGCCTCGGACCACGCGGTGTGCTCGGCGGCGTCGGCGGTGTCGACGAGGCGGAACGTCAGTCCCTCGGACGCGAGCCTCGCGCGGGAGGTCTCGTCGATCGGCAGGGTCTGGTGCGGTGCGGTCACAGGTCCCAACCTAACGCCGACGACCGTCAGGCCGTGGTGACGCCGGCGGCCGCCCACTCGGTGTGCAGTGCCGGGAGGTTCGCCGGCGTGACGGCCGCCGTGAGTCCCTCGAGCACCCGCACGGCGAAGCCCTCGCGGGCGGCATCGAGAGCGGTCGCCCGGACGCAGTGGTCGGTGGCGATGCCGCACACGTCGACGGCGTCGACGCCGGCCGTGCGGAGCCAGTCGGCCAGGCCCGTGCCGGACGCCGTCGACCCCTCGAAGCCGGAGTACGCGGCCTCGTACTCGCCCTTGAAGAACGTCTCGGCGAACATCGACGGCTCCAGGGGGGCGTGCAGCTGTTCGCCCTCGGTGCCGACGACGCAGTGCCGCGGCCACGAGTCGACGAAGTCGGGGGTGTCGGAGAAGTGCGGGCCCGGATCGATGTGGTGGTCGCGGGTCGCCACGACGGTCTCGTAGCCGCCGGCCGCGATGAGACCGGCCACGTCGGCGGCGACCCGGGCTCCGCCGACGACGGCCAGGGAGCCACCTTCGCAGAAGTCGTTCTGGACGTCGACGACGATGAGTGCGGTGGTCATGAGGTGGCCTCCTCGTAGATCGTCTCGAGGACGGGATCGCCCTTGGAGAGCTGGGTCGCGGCCGGCGGCAGCTCGGCCAGGGACGCACGCAGCCGCTCGCGGGACGTCTCGAGGGTCTCGGTGTGGACGCGTTCGCCGTCTCGGACGAGCTCGACCAGGAGCGGACGGTCGTCGGCGTCGTGCTGCGGCGTCACGCCGATGCCGATGACCTCGGCCTGCGCGCGTCCGCCCCTCGTGCGGCGTCGCAGCGCCTGCTTGCGGCCACCGACCGAGATCTTGTCGGGGCTCCTCTTCGCGACGGACACCATCTCGCCGTCGTCGCCTGCGCGGGACACGAGCTTGTAGACGAAGCCGCTGGTCGGCACGCCGGACCCGGTCACGAGCGAGGTGCCGACGCCGTAGCCGTCGACGGGTGCCACGGCGAGTGCGGCGATCGCGTGCTCGTCGAGGTCGCTGGTGACGGTGATGCGGGTCCGGGTGGCACCCAGCTCGTCGAGCTGCCTGCGCACCGACGTGGCCAGGGACACGAGGTCGCCGGAGTCGAGCCGGACGCCGCCCAGCTCGTCGCCGGCGAGGTCGACCGCGGTGCGGATGGCCTCGGGGACGTCGTAGGTGTCGACCAGCAGCGTCGTGCCGGGGCCGAGGGCCGCCATCTGCGACTCGAACGCGTCCCGCTCGGTGTCGTGCAGGAGGGTGAACGAGTGGGCGCTGGTGCCGGTCGTGGGGATGCCGTAGGTGCGTCCCGCCTCGAGGTTGGACGTCGCCGCGAACCCGGCGATGTAGGCCGATCGCGCCGCCGCGACGGCGGAGGACTCGTGGGTGCGCCGCGCCCCCATCTCGATGCACGGGCGGTCACCGGCGGCCGTGATCATGCGCGAGGCGGCCGTGGCGATCGCGGAGTCGTGGTTGAGCACCGACAACAGCATCGTCTCGAGGATGACGCCCTCGGCGAACGTCCCCTCGACGATCATCACGGGCGACTGAGGGAAGTAGATCTCCCCGTCCGGATAGCCCCAGATCGTCCCGGAGAAGCGGTACTCGGCGAGCCACGCGAGGGTCTCGGCGTCCACGACGTCGGCCTCGCGGAGCCAGGTCAGCTCGTCGTCGCCGAAGCGGAAGTCGGCGAGGGCGTCGAGAGCGCGTCCGACGCCGGCGACGACCCCGTAGCGGCGGCCACCGGACAGGCGACGCGCGAAGAGCTCGAACACGGACGGACGGTCGGCCGTCCCGTCGCGCAGCGTCGCCTGCAGCATCGTGAGCTCGTAGCGGTCGGTCAGCAGCGCGGTGCTCCGGGAGGCGGTCACCCGTTCAGACTAGAACGATGCGCGACGTTGGACTCGTCAGGTCCCTGCGTCACAATGGAGACGTGACCACCCCGACCCCCGTCGAGATCGCCGAGCCCGACGTCGACAACGTCGTCGAGCTCGAGGACCCGTGGGTCACGATCGTCTGGAACGACCCCGTCAACCTGATGTCGTACGTCGCCTACGTGTTCCGCAACTACTTCGGCTACACCGAGGAGAAGGCGCACGAGCTGATGCTCGAGGTGCACCACGACGGCAGGACGGTCGTCTCGAGCGGCCGTCGCGAGCAGATGGAGCGCCACGTGCAGGCGATGCACGAGTACGGCCTCTGGGCGACGCTCGAGAGACAGGACGCCTGACCATGCGGACGCATCCACCCGCCGAGCGGAGCGAGCGGTGAAGCCCTTCAAGAAGAGGCGTCGTGGCGGGTTGACTGCCACGTTCGAGATCGGGGAGGCGCACCTGCTCGCGAGCATGGCGGCCCAGGTCGTCGAGCTGCTGCGTGACCGCAACGGTGCCGACGAGTCCGACGCCGACCCGCTGGCCGCCCAGCTCGGCATGGGTGGCCCGTCGCTGCCCCCCGAGGACCCGGTCCTCCAGCGGCTGCTGCCCGATGCCTATCGCGACGACCCGGAGGACGCCGGCGAGTTCCGCCGCTTCACCGAGCGCTCGCTGACCTCGGTCAAGGTGCAGAACGCCGAGGCCCTCATCGGCTCGCTCGTCGACGGTGGCCTGACGTTCGGCGCGATGCCCGACGAGGACGACGACCCCGTCGAGGTCGAGCTCGACGCCGAGGAGGTCCAGGCCTGGCTGCGTGCGCTCACCGACGTCCGGCTCTCGCTCGCCGTGCGGCTGGGCATCGAGACCGACGAGGACACGCTGCTGGTCGGGCAGTCCGAGGACGAGGCGATCGCGGCGATGTCCGACATCTTCGAGTGGCTCGGCTACGTCCAGGAGACCTTGATCGCGGCGCTCGACTGATCATGTCCGTCGTGCCCGAGCTGCCGCGCGTACGGTACGTCCCGGTCGACGAGCTGGCAGGCGCCGTGCCGCGGCTGCTGCCCGGCCTGGGCAAGGTCGTGGCGCTCGTCGGCTACAAGGACGATCCCGAGGCGAGTGCCATCGCGCGACTGCTCCCGTACGGGATCGACGGGGACGGCATCGAGGAGATCGTCTTCGTGCGCGTCGGCGAGGCGACCGGCGAGATCGTCCAGTTCGACGACGACGCGTGGCCGGGGGAGGACCGCACCTACGTGCAGGACGACCTCGACGCGGCGATCGACCTGGTCCTCGAGCACGCCGCGGAGCGGGGTCTCGACGCGGCCGGCGTCTTGGTGACCGGTCGGCCTCAGTTCGTCCGGGACGTTGCCGATAAACTCGGCGAGTGCTGACCATCGACAGGGCCACGCATGACGCGATCATCGCGCATGCCCGCCGCGACCACCCCGACGAGGCCTGCGGCGTCGTCGCCGGCCCGATCGGGTCCGACGTGCCGGCCCGGTTCGTCCCGATGCTCAACGCCGCGATGTCGCCGACGTTCTACGAGTTCGACTCCGGCGACCTGCTGCGGCTCTACCGCGAGATGGACGACAACGACGAGGAACCCGTCGTCGTCTACCACTCGCACACCGCGACCGAGGCCTACCCGTCCCGCACCGACATCAACCTCGCCGGCGAGCCGGGGGCCCACTACGTCCTCGTCTCGACGCGCGACGGCGCCCACGAGAGCGGCCCCGTCGACTTCCGGTCGTACCGCATCGTCGACGGCGACGTCACGGAGGAAGAAGTTCGTGTCGTCGACAGTTATGTAGACGGTGCCGTCGACGACGGCACACCCACAGACACCGAGTCACCCCAACAGAAGGCAGAGCACTGATGGCCATCCAGGTCCGCATCCCCACGATCCTGCGCACCTACACCGGCGGCGAGCGCGTCGTCGACGGGTCGGGGTCGACCGTGACCGAGCTGATCGACCAGCTCGAGGCCGACCACGCCGGCATCAAGGAGCGACTGCTGGAGGACGGCGAGGCCCGCCGGTTCGTCAACATCTACGTCAACGACGAGGACATCCGGTTCACCGGCAACCTCGCGACCCCCGTCGCCGACGGCGACACCGTGGTCATCCTGCCGGCGGTCGCCGGCGGCTCCCGCTGAGATGCGCTTCGACTCCCTGATCGACTCCGTCGGCGGCACCCCCTTGGTGGGGCTCCCGACGCTGTCCCCGACGCCGGACGTCCGGTTGTGGGCCAAGCTCGAGGACCACAACCCGACGGGCTCGATCAAGGACCGCGCGGCGCTGGCGATGATCCTGCGCGCCGAGAAGGAGGGTCTCCTCCAGCCCGGCTCGACGATCCTGGAGCCCACGAGCGGCAACACCGGCATCTCGCTCGCGATGGTCGCCCGCCAGCGGGGCTACCGCATCGTCTGCGTCATGCCCGAGAACACGTCGATCGAGCGCACCCAGCTGCTGACGATGTGGGGCGCCGAGATCATCCCGTCACCGGCCGCGGGTGGCTCCAACGAGGCCGTCCGCAGGGCCAAGGAGATCGCGGCGGAGCACCCCGACTGGGTCATGCTCTACCAGTACGGCAACCCCGCCAACGCCGATGCGCACTACGAGGGCACCGGCCCGGAGATCCTCGCCGACCTGCCCGAGGTGACGCACTTCGTCGCCGGTCTCGGAACGACCGGCACCCTGATGGGCGTCGGCCGGTTCTTCCGCGAGCACAAGCCGTCCGTCCGCGTCGTCGCCGCCGAGCCGCGCTACGGCGAGCTCGTCTACGGTCTGCGCAACCTCGACGAGGGCTTCGTCCCCGAGCTGTACGACGCCTCGCTGATCGACTCGCGGTTCTCGGTCGGTCCGCGCGACGCGGTGCGCCGGGTGCGCGAGCTGGTGGAGTCCGAGGGCATCTTCGCCGGCGTCTCCACCGGGGCGATCCTGCACGCGGCCCTCGCGCAGGCCAAGAAGTGCGTCGACGCCGGCGAGTCCGCCGACATCGTCTTCGTCGTGTGCGACGGCGGCTGGAAGTACCTGTCGACGGGCGCCTACGAGGGCACGCTCGACGAGGCCGAGGACAAGCTCGACGGCCAGCTCTGGGCGTGAGGCGCGCGGCTCCTTCGTCGCCGCTCCAGCGGCTCGTACCTCGCCGCTGCCACGCTGCGCGAGGGCGCCTGCCGTCGCTCGCTGGCGCTCGCTCGGCCTGATGGCTGAGTGCAGGGCCAGCCTGCAGGTGGTGGTGGACGTGCTCTCACTCGCACGTCGAACGGCGGGCCACGGATTCGACATGGTGCCCGAACCATCGTGGTGTTGCGAGTCGCCGGCGTCGACTACCCTCGTGCACGTGAGCCAGATCGTGGTCTTCTCCGGAAGCGCGCACCGCCCCCTCGCCGAGAAGATCTGCTCCGAGCTCGGGCAGCCGCTGTCGGCATCCGACACGCTCCGCTTCAGCAACGACTGCCTCCAGGTGCAGCTGCTGGCGAACTGCCGCAAGAAGGACGTCTTCATCATCCAGCCGCTGGTGCCGCCGACGCAGGACCACCTGATGGAGCTGCTGCTCATGATCGACGCCGCCCGCGGGGCCAGCGCCGCATCGGTCACGGCTGTCATCCCGCACTACGCGTACGCGCGCTCGGACAAGAAGGACGCGTCGCGCATCTCGATCGGCGGACGTCTCGTCGCCGACATGCTGACCACCGCCGGCGCCGACCGGGTCGTCACGATGACGCTGCACGCCCCGCAGGTGCACGGCTTCTTCAGCGTCCCGGTCGACCACCTGACGGCGATCGGCGAGCTCGCCGACCACTACCGCAGTCGCGACCTCACCGACACGGTCGTCGTGTCGCCCGACCTCGGCAACGCCAAGACGGCCTCGCTGTTCGCGCGCCTGCTCGGCGTTCCGGTCGCGGCCGGCAGCAAGCAGCGCCAGGCCGACGACAAGGTCGTCATCGACGCCATCGTGGGCGACGTCGCCGGCAAGAAGGCGATCGTGCTCGACGACGAGATCGCCACCGGCGGGTCGATCATCGAGCTGATGAACAAGCTCGAGGAGGAAGGCTGCACCGAGGCGTCCGTGGCCTGCACGCACGGATTGTTCACCGGCAAGGCCGTCGAACGCCTCCGCAACCATCCCTCGATCACCGAGGTCGTCACGACCGACACCGTCCCGCCGCCGGCTGACTGGCCCGAGCTGCAGGTGCGGTCGATCGCCGGACTGTTCGCCGAGGCGATCGCCCGCATCCACGCCGGTGAGTCGGTGTCCTCGCTGTTCGACGGCGTGGATCCCGCGCACGCGCCACCGCAGCCCAAGCTGCCGCTCTGAGGCCCCGAGTGGTCCCCGTGAGCGGGCGAGGTCCGGGACCCAGGTCCCGTCTGTGTGATCTTTGGCCCGTTCACTTTCCTGTAACACGGTGGTACCCGTAGCCTTTTGCGTTGTGGACGCACCCATCGGCATCTTCGACTCCGGCTTCGGGGGCCTGACGGTCGCCCGCGCCGTCCTCGACCAGCTGCCGCACGAGCCGGTGGTCTACCTCGGCGACACCGCTCGCCAGCCCTACGGGCCCAAGCCGATCTCCGAGGTGCGCGAGTACGCCCTCGAGTGCCTCGACCACCTCGTCGCCCAGGGCGTCAAGGCCCTGGTCATCGCCTGCAACTCCGCCAGCGCCGCCGTGCTCCGTGACGCCCGCGAACGGTACGACGTCCCGGTCGTCGAGGTCATCGTCCCGGCGACCCGCCGGGCCGTCAGCGCCACCCGCAACGGCACGGTCGGCGTGATCTGCACGGAGGCCACCGCCACGTCGCGCGCGTACGACGACGCCTTCGCCGCCAATCCCGGCATCGCGCTCCACACCCGGGCCTGCCCGCGCTTCGTCGAGCTCGTCGAGCAGGGCGTCACGAGCGGCCCCGAGCTGCTGGCCGCCGCCGAGGGCTACCTGCAGCCACTGATCGACCTCGACGTCGACACGCTCGTCCTCGGGTGCACGCACTACCCGCTGCTGACCGGCGTCCTGTCGTACGTCATGGGCGACGGCGTCACGCTCGTGTCGAGCGCCGAGGAGACCGCCAAGGACGTCTACGCGCTGCTCGTCCGTGAGGGTCTCGAGCGTGACCGGTCGCTGCCCGCGCCGGAACACCGCTTCCTGACCACAGGCCGTCCCGATGACTTCGCGACCCTGGGTCGTCGCTTCCTCGGACCGGAGATCGTGTCCGCGGAGCAGTTCGCCTGGGTGACGGTGTGAGCGGCGTCAAGCTGACGGTCATCGGTTGCTCCGGCTCGTATCCCGGACCCGACTCGCCCGCGAGCTGCTACCTGGTCGAGGCGCCGTTCGAGGGACGTACGTACCGCCTGCTGGTCGACCTCGGCTCCGGCGCGCTGGGCAACCTCCAGCGGCTCGTCGACCTCCGCGACATCGACGCCATCGCGCTCTCGCACCTGCACGCCGACCACTGCTTCGACCTCTCCGGTCTCTACGTCGTCAGCCGGTACCACCCCGACGGCACGTTCGCGACCATCCCCGTGCTCTCCCCGGAGGGTGCCGGTGCGTTCATGGCCCGGGCGTACGGCTCCGACGACGGCGAGGGCATCCGCCACCAGTTCGACTTCCGCGACTGGATCGACGGGGCTCCGGTGCAGCTCGGCCCGTTCACCGTGACGGCACGACTGGTCGTGCATCCCGTCGCGGCGTTCGCGATCCGCATCGACACCCCGACCGGCTCGATCGTCTACTCCGGTGACACCGGCCCGACCGAGGCCCTGGTCGACCTGGCCGGCGGGGCCGACCTGTTCCTCTGCGAGGCGTCGTTCGTCGAGTCGGCCGAGAACCCGCCGAACCTGCACCTGACGGGTGCCGAGGCGGGCGAGTACGCGACCCGCGCCGGCGTCGGCCGGCTGCTCGTCACGCACATCCCGGCCTGGACCGATCGCGCCGAGGTCGAGGCGGACGTCAAGACCACCTGGGACGGCCCGTACGAGCTCGTGGCGGCCGGCGACACCTACCGGCTCTGAGCGGCCGATAGGCTCGCGGCATGACCCGCGAAGACGGCCGCAGCGCCGATCAGCTCCGACCTGTGACCATCACCCGCAACTGGCTCGACCACGCGCAGGGCTCGTGCCTCATCGAGTTCGGCAAGACCAAGGTGCTCTGCGCCGCGAGCGCCAGCGAGGGCGTGCCGCGCTGGCGCAAGGGCTCCGGCCTCGGCTGGGTCACGGCGGAGTACGCGATGCTCCCGCAGGCCACCCACGACCGGTCGGCCCGTGAGTCGGTGAAGGGCCGCATCGGTGGCCGCACGCACGAGATCTCGCGCCTCGTCGGCCGGTCGCTGCGCATGGCGATCGACGACAAGGCCCTCGGCGAGAACACCATCACGATCGACTGCGACGTGCTGCAGGCCGATGGCGGCACCCGCACCGCGGCCATCACGGGTGCCTACGTCGCGCTGCACGACGCGGTCGAGCACCTGCGCGCCAAGGGAGCCCTCGCCGGCGAGCCGCTCGTCGAGTCCGTGGCCGCGATCAGCGTCGGCATCATCGACGGCGTCCCGCTGCTCGACCTCCCGTACGTCGAGGACGTCCGCGCCGAGACCGACATGAACGTCGTGATGACCGGTTCGGGCAAGTTCGTCGAGGTGCAGGGCACGGCCGAGGGAGCCCCGTTCGACAAGGCCGAGCTGGATGCGCTGCTCGAGCTCGCCGCGAAGGGCTGCGTCGACCTGACGCGTCTGCAGGACGAGGCGCTCGGCCAGTGAGCCCGCAGGTCGTCCTGGCGTCCAACAACGCCAAGAAGCTGGCCGAGCTGCGCCGCATCCTCGAGCCGCTGGTCCCGGGCATCGAGGTGCTCGGCCTCGCGGACTTCCCGCCCTACGACGAGCCGGCCGAGACCGAGCCGACGTTCGAGGGCAACGCACTGATCAAGGCCCGTGCGTGCCTGGAGGTCACGGGGCTCCCGTCTCTCGCCGACGACTCGGGGCTCTGCGTCGACGCGCTCAACGGCATGCCCGGCGTGCTCTCCGCCCGGTGGTCGGGCGTCCCCAAGGCGGAGGGGGGTGACGCGGCCAACAACCGTCTGCTGCTGAGCCAGCTGTCCGAGGTGCCTGCCGAGCGACGCACGGCGCAGTTCCGCTGCGTCATGGCGCTCTGCACGCCGGACGGCCGCGAGATCCTCGAGCACGGCGAGATGGCCGGACGCATCCTCGCCGCCGAGCACGGTGGCGGGGGCTTCGGCTACGACCCGCTGTTCGCGGCCGACGGCCACGAGGTCTCCACCGCGGAGCTGTCGCCGGCCGACAAGGACCGCATCAGTCACCGCGGCAAGGCCCTCACCGCGATGGCGCCGGCCATCGTCGACGTCCTGACGCAGTAGCTACGCGGCGGGCTCGAGCGCGCGGATGACACGGCGGGCGATCGCCAGGCTGCCGTCGCGGTTGGGGTGGATGCCGTCGACGACCCGATCGGCGGTCAGGGCGTTCCTGGTGCTGATGAACTGCAGGCCGTGGGCGGCGGCCTCGTCCTCGACGATGCGGGTGACGCGGACGCCCTGCGTCTTGTCGACCGGGCCCCACGGAGGACCCAGGACGATGACCCGTGTCGACTCCGGCAGGTGCGCCCGCAGCACGTCGAGGTAGGAGCTGACGGCATGGCGGATCTCGCTCTCGCTCGCCGCGACGAAGAGCCCGCCGACGCACTTCGCCCAGTCGTTGCGCCCACCCTCGACGATGAGGATCGACGGAGCGTCGCCGGTGAAGGCGTCGGGGCGGTCCATGAAGCGGTTGCCGGTGCAGCTGTGTCCTTGCCGGAGGTAGCCCGAGCCCGACTGCGCGTACGTCCGCACCTCTGCGTCGAACCGGCGCGCGGCGACGCTCCACCAGCCCTGGTCGGGGTCACCGGGCTTGTCGTTGTAGCGGGCGGTGATGGAGTCGCCCACGACGACGATGCCGTTCGGTGCGAGCTGCGAGACGGGCCGGGTCTGACCGCCCTGAGCGGCCTGCCACGTGATGAACGGGCCGAGCAGGAGGGCGAGCACGACGATCACGGGGACCGAGGTGCGAGCGGACTTCCTGGACGCGATCATGGGGTCTTTCTTCCTCCCGAGTAGGCCTCGAATCTACGTCCGGCAGGAGCCCCGGACCCGCGAAACAGACGAAAGAAACCCACCTGTCACCAAAAATCAGCCGAAAGGACTAGAGGGTGCCGTCCGGGAGGGTGAAGCCGTGCTGCCGCCAGGCCTCGTAGACCGCGACGGAGGCCGTGTTGGCGAGGTTCATCGACCGGCGCCCGGGCAGCATCGGCAGCCGGACGCGCGCCGCGAGGCGGGGGTCGGTCAGCACCTCCGGCGGCAGCCCCGTGGGCTCGGCGCCGAACATCAGGACGTCGCCCGGCTCGTACGCGATGTCGGTGTAGAGCTCGTCACCGCCCGCGGTGAAGGCGTAGACCTTGCCGGGTGCAAGCGCCGTCAGGGCGGCGTCGAGGTCCGGGTGCACCGTCATGACCGCCAGGTCGTGGTAGTCCAGGCCCGCCCGCCTGAGCTTCGCCTCGCTGAGGTCGAAGCCGAGCGGCTCGACGAGGTGGAGCTCCGCGCCGGTCACGGCGGCCAGGCGGATGGCGGCGCCGGTGTTGCCGGCGATGCGGGGCTCGTGGAACAGGATGCGGAACATCAGGACCTTCCGGCAGGTCGCCACACGAGGACGACATGGACGACGAGACCGGCGACGAGGGCCCAGAAGGCCGACCCGATACCGCCCACCGTGATGCCTGACGCGGCGACGAGGAACGTGATGACGGCGGCCTCGCGGGCCGTCCGCTCCGTCACGGCTCCCTCGAGGGCATCGGCCAACGTGCCGAGGAGGGCGAGGCCGGCCACCGTCGCGATGACGCCGACCGGCGCCACCGCGACCAACGCGGCCAGCGCGGCGGCCGCGGCGGCGAGCACGAGATACGTCCAGCCGGCGGACTGGGCCGCGATCCATCGCCGCCGGGGATCGGGACCGGCCGGGGGACCGGCGGCGAGGGCAGCGCTGATCGCGGCGAGATTGACCGAGTGCCCGCCGGCCGTCGCGCCGGCCACCGTCGCGACGCCGGCGGTGACGATCGAGCCGCGCCATGGCACGTCGTAGCCGAGTGACGTCATGATCGCGACGCCCGGGACGTTCTGCGAGGCCATCGTGACGATGTAGAGCGGGAGGGCGATGCCGATCATCGCCGCCCAGCTCCACTGCGGCGCCGTGAACGCCAGCTCCGGCACCAGGGAGGAG